>Ga0098067_1000594_pt1 | contig 13257 bp, 10 predicted proteins | sample 26_taG_FD_92578 | JGI IMG/M metagenome (GOLD analysis project Ga0098067, IMG submission 92578) | Marine viral communities from Cariaco Basin, Caribbean Sea - 26_WHOI_OMZ | ecosystem: Environmental > Aquatic > Marine > Oceanic | place: Caribbean Sea: Cariaco Basin | collected 2014-11-09
ACGCTTCTATCAGCATGCGAACGGCGCGTTCTTTAATCTCAGGAGTGTAGGTTTGTTTTTTCATTGTCGTATTCTCTCAGAATGTTGAGTCTCCGACAATCCCGGGGCGGTTCACCAAGTTGGAATTGCGACTTAGCATCACCCTGACTAGCAGCTTCCTGAAATAGATTAAATGCTTTTTCATAGTCTTGTTTGACTGAACTGCCTTTATAGTAGTTAAGACCAAGTTGGTATAATTTTGAAGTATCATTTTTCTCTATCGAGGATGCTGTGTCTACAGGCACAGGCTCCGCTGAGCAGGCAGAAACAGCTGTCGCAGTTATTAATCCTGTGGCAAGAACTAAATAGTTTACCGACTTTCTTAACTTTTGAATGCTCATAGAGTATTACTCGTTCAGGTTATAACAAGGTAAGTTATAGTTATACATAAGATGCACTAAAGTACGCGTTTTGAATAAATCGATAATATAATCATCCTGCATATCTGTCATATACATAAAGATAGTTGCTTTTTTATTACATAGAATTAAAGTCTGTTCAATGGTTGCTTTAGACTTACTTGCCGTCTTTATAATATATTCACTTCTATCGATTTGGCTAGTAACATCCACCCATCCTTTTTCGACCAAATGACTGTATAAACCTATTAACTTATTATAATCGTATTCAGGACTTGCATATCTAGCGTCAAATAGCACCTCTCTATTTGAATATCTATAATCGCTTTCTTCAAAATTCATAAAACTTGCTATATCATCGAGTTCAGATATAAGCCAACTTTCTTTTTCTACTAATTCTCGTTTAAAACTCTCAAGCATTAAGTCGGGCTCAGTACTTATAATAGTAGACAAAAAAATAAGCAGCAAGACAATTAAAAATATAGTAGAAGCTTTAATTTTCATTTGACACTTCCTAAATACATATTATTATTTTTTTCCTACGTGTACTATCCTATCGGTTTTAGGGTCAAGCCTATAATCAGGTGATAACTTCATGTTTGTAGAACTTTGGTTTACACCAATTTTACTTTGTTTATATCCCACATTCACACTTGGACCTAAAGAGCCGCCTTTTACTTTCCCATCATCTGTCCTATCGCGAGATCCGCTTAATACACCTACCCCAACTGAAGTAGAGTTTCCTCTACCGGAAAGTAAATCACCTGTGGCCTTAGCATTACTTTTTCCATTATTTTCCGTAAGACGTCCAAACGATAAATCGAAACCTGCATTAGGATATTTACTATTATTAACAGAAGCATTTGCTATTTCTGGAACATATACATCGCCAGTATGAACATTTACTGATATATCACCTTTGATGCCAAAATTTCTAAAACCTGCCCCAGTTTCAAAGTTTACGTAGTCAGCTCCTGCGTCTTTTCCTTGCCATCTCATAGTGGTCAATAATGCAGCAGTAGTATCTTTAGGTAGTGACGTAACACCATTCTTGACAATATTATATTGTTCTGCAAGCGAGTCTCTTGCAGCTTGCGCTGCTCCAATAGTTCCTTTAACAAAACGATCTTTAAGCTCTCCTGCTTTATTCATACCTGAACTCATAGCGTCTTTAACTCCCTGAGAACTTTCTTTATAAAGGGCAGCAATACGATTATCCTGTTCATACCAAGAACCATCCCCACCACCTTGATCAGGCTCGCCAACATAGGTATTAGTACCTGGTATCGTACTTCCTTCTTCATAATCATAGTCAGCTGGAATACCACCTTCAACAGCCCCCGGCGGATTAATCAAAACATCCTTACCGATAAGGACATTCTCATTCTCTGCCCCTACCAAGATAGTCTTAGCCGTGATACTGATACTATCTTGAGTCATCGTAATCTTTGAGCTGCCTACCGATATCTCAAACTTATCGCCTACACTAATGCTATAGCTCTTGCCCACCATGGTTTTCTTAATTCTGCCAATTTCTTCTGCTTGCATGATGCCCACCGCAGTGTTCATGATGGTACCCACTTGGGTGGCATACGCTAAACCGACAGTGACTGATTTGCCCATCTTGACAAATTCAGTGTTGTTTTTATCCACTGTAAGCGAGCGGCTTTTATTGACAGTCTCTTTGCGGTCTTTATTTACGGTTAGAGTATCGTTACCATTAACGGTTTTATCTCGATTACCTTTGATAGTGATCTGTTCGCTCTTATGGACGGTCTCATCTCGATTACCGCCAATAGAGATGGTCTCATTCTCATCCACGCGCTCTTTGCGGTTTTTGTGGATAGTTATGGTTTCGTCAAGGTCGACCACCTCAGTTCGGTTTTGATGAATGGTAATAGTCTCGTCTTTATCAACGGTCTCTGTCCTAAAACCATGAACCGTTATGGTTTCATCATTATCGATAGTGGTCGTACGATCACGATTGACGGTACGAGTCTCATCATTCTTGACCAAAGAGACCAGATCCCTTTGCGCTTGGAAGTTCACCAACTCAAAGCCCGCATCGTCATTGAACATCAGCTCGTTGAAGTTCTCTAGCGGTGAGTTAAAGCTCTTAGACTTAATCCCGGATTGCTTAGCCGCTTGCGGGTAGCCCCACGGTGGTGGGTTAGCACTGTTGTATAGCCGGCCAATGACGATTGGTCTGTCTGTATCCCCATTGATAAAGTCAATCAGGACTTCCTCGCCAATTCGCGGGGTGTTGATGGAACCAAAGCTGCCCCCCGCTGAGCCTTGCGCCACTCGTATCCAGTCTGAGCTCTTCTCATTCTTAGGGCCATAGCGGTCCCAATGAAACTGAACCTTGATATCTCCATAAGCGTTGGTGTGCACCTCCTCTCCTGCAGGACCGGTGACCGTCGCGGCTTGACTGCCTACGACTTGCGGCTTTGGCGTGTCTCGACTTGCTCGGTACTGATAAGACAAAGGAATAGCGGTAAAAGTGATTCGGTAATAGGACTGTTCACTACCACTGGTATACCCCGCCTCCCTCAAGTCATAATGAGCCTCAATAATAAGATGCTTAATGTTGGCCGCATTATGGGGATGACGGCTAAGCTTAAAGATATGACCTGGGGCAATAGTGAGGACGTTACCAGCTGCATCGATGCGCTTGCTTTGGGACTGATAGTCTTGAGCGCGAATTTGCCCGTAATGAGATGCCGTATCTCTGTCGGTAAAACTGGTGTAAAAGTCATAGTGTTCAGTGTTAATACCACCTAGCTTATGGGTTGTAGCATTAAAGCCAAGCTTGCTTTTGGCAGTTTGATAGTTGTGGTCATTGACACTGACAGTCTTGGTAGCGAGCCGATCGGTTTGTCGCCAGTCATCCAAGTAATTTTGATTGGGCGTGCCAGGGGCATTTTGTTTGGAGTGATACGCAATAGTGGAGTCACCTTGGATGGTCGGGTGAGCAGTATTGTCATCGACGATGATGAGAGTGTGGTTGCTGTTATTATGGTCAAAGTAGTAGTAGAGACCCTCTTGCTCAAACAGCCGATTCAGGTAGTTAAAGCTGGTCTCTTGATATTGAGTACTGTGACCATATTTGCGATAGTTGTTTAGGCACTGTATCTCGTAGGGGAAGCCAAACTCATCTAAGATAGTACGAGTAATCTCAAGAACGTCTTTGTCGACGAAGACGCGGCTGTCATAGCGCTGCGTGAGATACCACATATTGGGTCGCATAATGCAGCTATACAGGTAATAGCTCTGCTCGTCTTCATCCTCAGATAGGTAACCGAAATCAGTCACTAGGCCATTTAGAGGTCGAGTGCCACTCCTGGTATCAATACTGACAGTAATGGTCTGTCCTATAATATCTTGAGCCGCAAGATTGGGGTTTTTACTGGTTAGGATAAGCTTATATTCATAAAGTTTAGAAAGCCCTTCGCTACCACTTAATTCAACAAATGAGATGTCTCGGCCAAAGGGGGTTTGAATGGCAATCGTGCGGTCCATAGGACTTTCCTTTGTGGATTGATATTGACATAAAAAGCATGTGATAAAACATGGAGGCGCTAACGAATAAAATACTTAATAAATGCTATAAATATTCGTAAATTATCTCGTCTTCATAAGTCGAAAGACTGATAGAGCTTATGACCTTGTTATCTATAATGTAGGTCAATAAGTCTTTACTAATTTTTGGTAAGACAGTATTGGTTAAGATAGCGTCAATCATGCGGCCACCAGACTCAACCTCACTACACCTATTGGATATGAGCGTCAAAATATCCTTAGAATAAGTAAGCTCTATATTGTGATTGTCCTTTATTCTTTTCACGATACGCTTCAGCTGCAAATCGACGATTTTATTCAAAGTGGTATCATTTAGCGGATAATAAGGGATTACCTGAATTCTACCTAGTAGGGCGGCTGGGAAAACTTGCAACATAGGCTCTCTAAGCTCTTTCTGTAAGGTTTCAATCTCAATGACTTCGGCAGTGTTATGGCAACGGTCCATTATTAACTCAGTGCCGACATTGGACGTCAAAATAATAATAGTATTTTTAAAGTCGATATAGCGCCCTTCTCCATCTTCCATCCAACCTTTGTCAAACACTTGGAAGAATATCTCATGGACATCAGGGTGGGCTTTTTCCACTTCATCCAATAGCACTACGCTATAGGGCTTACGTCTGACGGCTTCCGTCAACACTCCACCCTCTCCATAGCCTACATAACCGGGAGGCGCACCCTTCAAGGTAGAGACAGTGTGCGCTTCTTGGTACTCACTCATATTGATAGTTATGACGTTGTGCTCACCACCATATAAAGCATCGGCCAATGCCAAAGCGGTTTCGGTCTTGCCCACGCCTGAGGGTCCTGCCAGCATAAAGACACCAATAGGCTTATTAGGATCATCAAGACTGGCTCTTGAGGTTTGTATTCTTCGAGCAATAGCTTCCATACCGTGATCTTGATCAATCACACGCTTACTCAGTGTGGCACTTAGCTCAAGAATGGCTTGTAGCTCATCCTTCATCATCTTACCTACGGGAATACCTGTCCAGTCAGAGACGACATTAGCAATAGCTCGAGCATCTACCAAGGGTAAGACTAAAGGGTCGTCTTTTTGCTGCTGCTGTAGTTGGTCGATGATAGTCTTTTGCGTCTTTAACAGTGTCTCTATATCAACTTCATTATCGATCTCAGTTTCAGCAAACGCCTTTGTCACTGCTTCCACTTCGCTATTAATAGCCGTAGGAGACGCTAGCTCTTCATCCATCTCTCGAGCAGTATTAGTAGCATTACTGCCGTCAGTATTAGCATCAATCCCATCACCAGTCTTACTCTCTATATCGGCTTTCTTGGTACCAGTGATCGCAGTATCTGGATCTATAGGCGTACTCTCTTCTACCGCACACTCTTCATTATTTAGAGTTGGACTAAGGGTGTTAGTAGAGTGGTTTAAAATCTGTTGGCGCACCTCTATCAGAGCATTTACCAGTCTAGCTTCCTCCTCCCACTTCTCTTGCAGTTCTACAAGTTGAGCGGCTAATGTCTTAATCTCAGTCTCGATCTCTACCATGCGATTTTGCTGTTGGTAATCCAACATGATCTCACGCTCAAGGTTACGCTTTTGCGTCTCTAATGCTAAAACCTTGCGATTTAGATACTCAATGCGGCTGGGCATGGCATGTTGACTGAGGGCTACTCTAGCGCAAGCGGTATCCACTAAGCCTATAGCTTTATCGGGTAACTTGCGGGCGGGAATATAGCGATGAGAGAGTTGTACACTTGACACTGTGGCTTCATCAAGAATAATGACATTATGATGCGACTCTAAAGCAGGCGTCAAAGCTCTCAGCATTTCAATAGCCTCGTTTTCTGCGGGCTCCTCAACATTGATAACTTGAAAACGACGAGTCAATGCAGGGTCTTTTTCAAAATACTTTTTATACTCAGCCCAAGTCGTTGCGCCTATCGTCCTAAGCTTGCCACGTGCTAGAGCGGGCTTGAGCAAATTAGCAGCATCCCCTGTACCTGCTGCACCACCCGCCCCTATTAGCGTATGTATCTCATCAATGAAGAGTACGATCGGAGTTGGGCTAGACTCCACCTCTTCCATGACCGCACGCAAACGGGTTTCAAACTCGCCACTTACGCTCGCGCCTGCCTTTAGAGCACCAATATCCAAGAGAATGAGTTCGACATTTTTTAGGTTTGGCGGCACATCACCTGCGGCCAGTTTAAGCGCTAGGGCCTCAACTACAGCGGTCTTACCGACCCCTGCCTCTCCTGTTAATATGGGATTATTCTGACGACGACGCATTAATATATCCATAATCTGGCGGATCTCATCATCGCGCCCAACCACAGGATCAATCTTGCCCGCGCTCGCCAGCTGCGTTAAATTAGTGCCATACTTAGCCAAAGCTGTCTGCTCTGAGCGCTCTTGGGTCACCGATAACGGTTCGCTTTGCTGTGTATTTTCTAAAGATGACTCTAAAATAAGGGCTAGGTTTTCTACTAAAACCTCAGGATTTATTTTATTAAATTGACTTGAGATTCTAAATAGAATATTGGACAGCTCAGCGCTTTTTAGCAGGGTATAAAGTAAAAAGGCACTACGAATATGTTGGCTATCAAACAACAGTGAGGTGTAAGTCCAGCTTTGCTCTACAGCCTCTTCTACATGCTTTGAGAAGTCGGCAACATTACTGGCCCCTGTAGGCAAGCTTTCGACCGCTACCAAGACATCGTCTCTAAGTTTATCCATATTGATTTCAAAATATCTGCCGATACAATCAATATCATTATTAGATTTTTGCACTAAAATATGTAGCCAGTGTACTAGCTCTACATAGCTGTTTTCTCTAAGGCGACAGTAAGTAAATGCACTCTCCAATGATTTGTAGAGAGCGTCATTTAGTTTTGCAAACAGTACACTTCGGCTAATATTAGACATTATTGCTCCATTATTTTTTATCTAGTCTTAATAAGTTTTTACTACTTGGCCCATCCCAACGACAAGCGGTTCCTAAATTGTTTTATCCTGTTAATAACTCAATATTATATTGTCTCTATCTCCATGAACTTCACCAAGCCAAGTCGTCAGACCGAGTCTATTGTTGCTTCCCAACATAAAACGGGGCACTTCTTCTTGAGCCAGCACAAGCTGTACATCCCACTCATACTCTTCACCAACGTAGTAGCGCACCCATTCCATCAACCTAAAAGCATTATCCTCACCTCTAAAAAAGGACACATACTCATCGAGTTTTAAAGGACCAATCTTTATTCGAAATTTGGTTTGAAGGTCATATATTTTATTGCCTATAATTAGACCGTCACCCAGTGAATATTGACGTTGCTGACCCAAACACGTCTGCTCTTGTTTGGGCAGCTCAACCCACTGACCAACATTTTCTTCGATCCTAATAGCCGTCAAAAAATATTGTGATAACAGGTTTTGAAAGTTATCCATTGAGCGATTTCTTGGCAGGCAATAGCCTGCAAAATATATTTTTGAATAATAGTCTACGTACGAGTTATTTTGGTTTTTATCCAATACTGCAATACCTGCAATACTGGCTAAGTATCTGCTAAATTTATCGCCTCTTTCACTCTCAAGCGACAGCACACTTTGTGCATTCATCCAACTGCGATAAAACATCGTTAATATCCGATGCTGCAGCATATTAACGAACCCTGCCCAGGCACCGTCGCCATACTGATGCTTTCTTTGAAAGATGAATTCAATGAGATGGGAAGGTAATGGTGAGTTAGGACCAAGCAGCCCTATTTCGTTAACAGCAATCTGGTACTTATCTTCTGCAAAAGACACGGCATCGATATTTCTAAAGCAAAAAGACATCGATGGGTTTTGTTGTAATCTAAACAACTCTTCGGTAGGGCTTAGCGCTTCACCAATCAGAGGCACTGAAGGGTCTTGATTGGCTTCTAAATAACTTAAAATTGAAAAAAGGTTGTACTTATGAAGGTTGGTAGTGACTTCACTAAGGTTGAATTCATTAATATTTTCAGTTGCAATTTCACCTTCATAGGGTGTCATATTGTCACTCATAGAGATGCTTTCTCACCTATCAATTCTTTCCATTCTATAATTTGACCTTTTTGCACAGTAAAGACCCTTAATTCAACGAAGGAGTTGATAGAGATACTGCGCTTAAAATACTGTCTTAGAATCGATGCAAATAAGTAGGGATGAATACCTGCCATCAAGTTTTCATCAAAAGTTAGCTCTACAGCGATACCTTTGACCAAACTACCTGCCCCTCTATGTCTGACCGTTCTCATGATGGGCTCAACTTTGAGCTGTTTAATGCTATTAACTTCAGATTTATAAAATTCATTATTCTCATGAGGAAACGCTAAGAGCAGTTCTTTTAGCAGTAAAGTACTGTCTTTATCTGAGTGTTCTGCCAAAGAGATATAGCTTAAATTCAATTGATTCAATAATGACCAGAGTGTCTGATCTTCACTCACAGCTTCAACAGGTTTAGTCATATTGGCAATAATATGAATGGCTTGTACTGGTAGAGCAGTCTCTACTGAAAAATCTGACTCTTTGGACCTTGTGAGGATTAAGGGTAAATCACGGTTGGTGCACCAAGCTTGCACAGACAAATGGTCTATATCTAGATTAAATACTGACTTTCCTTGATTCATCATCGATAAGTAAACTTCACTGCCTAAATAAGAGGTTCTGCCTCCATACTGGCCTGTTAGAGAAGAAGACGCTCTTTTTTCACGTCGCATGGAAAAAAAAGCATTATTACTCGTACTACTGGCAAACATCCCTTGATCTGCAGCTTTATAAATTGGGTTAAAACTAATTTGTTGATTATTGAATTTATCAAATCCTTTGGCACGTTCCATACTATGTATTTCAAAATTCAAAGGTTGGACACGATCCACTACGACATGATGCTCGACCTCTTGCATAGTGATTGGAAAGCGAATCGATTTTTTATGGAATAAATTGACTACAGGTGCCGCATTGATGGCTATATCGTGCTTTTTTAATAGTTGCGTAAGCTCAGGCACATACTGGTCAAACAGAAAGGATATACTGAACCAGCGCTTTTCATGCCCCATGACACGCTTATTAATGCCCACCTCTGTTATGAGGTCTTCAGTCTGTGACGCAGAGGTAGGCAACTTGCCATCTTCTTCAGCTCGTTTTAAGGCTTGGCTTACCCCCGGCTGACTGACAAACAAAAATTTTTCAGGTAATTGAATGTATTCCTGCATCAGTCGTAAAGAAGATATGGATTTATTTAAATCAAATATTAACGCTTCTTCTTTCGCAAAGCCTTTGTGGTAAGGTTTTTCCTCTAAAACATAATGCCATTTACGCGCATCTTCAAAACTATGACAAACAATGTGGTTACAAGAAGTCATTAGTAAAGATAATAATTGTGAGGCCACTGGTAAATCTGAGCCCAGATAAAGTACCAACTCTTCGGGGGTCAGCTCAGAGCATTTATTAGAGGAGCGAATTGAGAAGTCCAATCTCAATGCTGATAGGTTTGGCTGCACTTTTTCTTTTAACTCAGGCAGATAATCTAACGAGTTGGTATACAGTGATGTTTCAAGTTTAATAGGGGTTAATTCGGTATCTTGTGTTACGGAAAAACTACAGCGCACAATATTATTATCGACTTCAATAGGTAAAGACGCTAGCAGATGGCCTCGTCTCAATTTATTGACCACATTCACGTTATAGTGAGTGGCAGTATCAAACTGGACAATGGTAGATGCGGGGGTAGGATGGAGAAACTGAGGGTATACAACTTCCAATATGCGTTGAACAAACCGAGGATACTCTGCATCTATTTTTAATTGGGTTCTAGCCGTTAGATAAGCTACTCCCTCGAGTAAACGTTCGATATATGGATCTGGCGTTTCATTGGCATTCAATTTGAGACGAGAGGCTATCTTAGGATATTGCGTAGCAAACTCTTGACCCATCTCTCTTAGAAATCTTAACTCTTTATTGTAGTAAGATATGATTTTTTTATTCATCTAGATTACCGCCCACTAATGAAAACAACCCAGTCTCAACATCTATAGTTGTGCGCAACCAAAACTCTTTTGGATAAGGATTTAGCTTGATCATGCCTTTGATTTCAATCAATAATTGATTATGATTAAACTGCAAATCGTTTTCGATATGGATAATGACTTGTAAGTTGCTCTCTTCTAGCCTAGGCTCAAAATTAAGCAGCGATTCAAGAATTAAATCTTGCACATGCGCCCAATTAATATCTGAAATATTGACCCCTGAAAAGGCTGGAATACCATAATTTAAACTAGAGCTTTTTACATGATCGGGCAACAAAATTGCTAATTCTTCGCTGTGTAAGCACGTTGCATTTAATAGGTACAAGATATCTCTGAGGATAGCTTTACGATATTTCGTAAGACTCATGCCTCTATAATATTTAGTATCATTACGACTCCTAGGCTCGTCATCTGTCAACCTATCTAGCAGACAAGGCACCAGACCCATTTCATCTTTCATTAACAACCTGCGTGCAATTTTTTATATCGATTATAAACTTCTGTCTATAATTGCTAATATTTTTGCTTGAAAAAAAGACCTAACTCAATCTTACAAGCTAGATCTTTATTTCAAAAACTATAACCAAACAATCTAGGTCGAACGGTTTTCTTTCACGTTGAAGGCCATCTGTACTTCAGCCCCTTTAGAGCCTTTATCACTTTGCTCCCAGTACTGATTTTTAACTTTAGCAGCTTGGAATGAATACTCCATCATTAAAGAGTCATTCTCTTGCGCACCAACGAATTTAACCGCAGTGATTAAAACATCTTCAAGCGTAGTACGAGAATACTCAACTTGGTTACCACCAGCTTCGCAAACAGAGATTTCAATTTTGCCTAAATGCTGACCTACCGAACAGTTTTTCAAAACAGTAGGGGCGGCCTTATCAATAGCCGCTATCACTGTTAAGTCATCAAAATTAACTTTACCAGCACCGCCGCCGCCACCCGAACTCATAGAACCTGGCTGCTCAGCGCCCCAAGTAAAGCTCTGTATGTCGGTCCAATTTTTATGATTAGCATCCTTAGACTCACCACTAACGCCTTCGATGCGCATAAACATATCTAAAGCCATGTTGTTCTCCTAGAATTAAATTAAGTTTAAATTGAATATAGATGAAAAAAAGCAATAGTCTAAATTACTGCTTACTCATCCCGTGCTGAAGGCAGTTTCGATACTAAACGTAAAGAGACTGTTAACCCTTCTAGTTGGTAATGAGGTCTTAAAAAGAATTTAGAGGTGTAATAACCAGGATTACCCTCAACCTCTTCCACTACAACCTCAGCAGATGCCAATGGTTTTCTAGCTTTCGTTTCCTGTGTAGAGTTAGCAGGATCGCCATCAACATAGTTCATAATCCATTCATTAAGCCACCTTTCCATATCTTCACGCTCTTTGAATGAACCAATCTTATCTCTAACAATACATTTCAAATAATGGGCAAAGCGACAGCAAGCAAACAGATAGGGCAAGCGAGCAGACAGCTTAGCGTTTGCTGAAGCATCAGCATCGTAATACTCTGAAGGTAAATGCAGGGACTGCGCCCCAATAAAGGCGGCTAAGTCAGAGTTCTTTCTATGCACTAATGGCATAAATCCTAAACTTGCCAACTCAGCTTCACGGCGATCGCTAATGGCAATTTCTGTGGGGCATTTCATATCTACGCCACCGTCATCCGTAGGAAAAGTATGACAAGGTAGGTTTTCTACTATCCCACCTGACTCAACCCCTCTAATAGACGTGCACCAACCATAGTGTTTAAAAGATCGGTTGATATTTACCGCCATCGCGTAAGCAGCGTTTGACCAAGTGTAGTTATCATGATTAGACCCATCAGTACTTTCTTCAAAATCAAACTCATCTACCGGATTTGATTTGGTACTGTAAGGCAGTCTTGACAGAAATTTAGGCAAGGCTAGACCGATATAGCGAGAGTCTTCTGACTCCCGCAGGCTGCGCCAATTTGCATACTCTGTATTTTGGAAAATTTTGCTTAAATCACGGGGGTTGGCCAGCTCTTGCCACGTTTCCATTTGCATCACATCGGGAGCGGCACCAGCTATAAAAGGACAGTGTGAGGCGGCTGCTATCTTTTTCATGCCATTCAGCACTTCAACGTCTTTTGGCGAGTGATCAAAATAGTAATCCCCTACCATACAGCCAAATGGTTCACCACCAAATTGACCATACTCTTCTTCATATATTCTTTTAAACAATGGGCTTTGATCCCAAGCCACGCCTTTATAACGTTTTATATCGCGAGCTATTTCTTTTTTAGCTATAGGTAAGACTTTTATCTTTAACAGGTCATCACTCTCAGTATTGGTCACTAGATGGTTTAAACCTCGCCATGCCCCTTCCAACTTCTGAAACTCTTCATGGTGAATAATCTCATTAATCTGTTCTGATAACTTACGATCAATCTCTGCAATGATATGTTCTATAGTCTGATAAGCGTCCTCAGACACCACCACAGTATTATTCAGTGCCTGTTGAGCAAGGGTCATTACCGCGTGTTCTACTGCACTGCTTGCGTCTTCAGTTTTAGGTCTGAATTCCTTTTGTAATAATTCTGCAAAACTATTTTCTCTTGTTTGAAGAGGCTCAGGGCTGGCGTTTGGCGAATGTAACTCTGGAGTAGTATTCATAATATTAGTCTCTAAACCTATAGATATATCAAAACAAGTAATTATTCAGCTGCATCGTTTACAGAGTTTTTAGCCTTGCTGGCCAGCACTTTTAACAATTCACTGTCTGCTAAAACTTTAGCTATGAGTTCTTCAGCTCCCGTTTTGCCATCCATATAAGACAAAAGATTAGACAGTTCAGTTCGGGCTTTTAAGAGCTCTTTTAATGGCTCAACTTTATTAGCAACCGCTGTTGGCGAGAAGTCTTCCATACTTTCAAACTCAAGCTCAACATTTAAGCGGCCTTCATTGGTTAAATTATTGTCAACTTGAAAAGCGGCTCTAGGTTTTAGGGCCTTCATTCTATCGTCAAAATTATCCACATCTATTTCTAGAAATTTTCTTTCAGCTAAATCTGGTACCGGTGTATTAGACTTCCCCACTAAATCGGCCATAACCCCCATAACAAACGGCAATTCCACTGTAGATTCTGAACCGTATAATTCGACATCATATAGTCAGTTCAAAACAAAAGTGTTATGGCTAGGACAAACATCATAAAATAATTTGGATAAGTCATTTTCCATCCACCCTTGGCGTAGAAACTTCACTTGAGCCCATTTTTTCTCAATAG
>Ga0098067_1000600_pt1 | contig 13175 bp, 12 predicted proteins | sample 26_taG_FD_92578 | JGI IMG/M metagenome (GOLD analysis project Ga0098067, IMG submission 92578) | Marine viral communities from Cariaco Basin, Caribbean Sea - 26_WHOI_OMZ | ecosystem: Environmental > Aquatic > Marine > Oceanic | place: Caribbean Sea: Cariaco Basin | collected 2014-11-09
TTGGTTGCTTATACATGGTTACCACCTTTTTATAAATGGGACTTATCTATGCCAGATAAGCAATAAGTAATAAATACACTTTTAAAGCATACATATCAATGTACACGTTATAAGCAAATTAGGCTTGACTGGCCTTATCAATATTTGCCAACACACTATCCAACGCCTTAACGGTTTGCGCAATTTCGTCTTTCGTCAAAGTTGGATGTACTAAGAACATGAGACTCGTCTCACCTAATTGCTTGGCTATTGGTAATGGCGCTGCTGGCCGCAGACCTGTATCATCAAAGGCTTTTTCTAAGTACACTTCAGATGCTGAGCCTGAAAAGCACGGCACGCCTTGCTCATTAATCTCTGCAATAATAGCATCTCGTGTCCAGCCTTCAGGGAGATTTTCAGGCTTTACATAAACATAAAGCTTATAGTAAGCGTGTTTGGCATCAGCAAAGTCGGCGCTGTTTTCTAGACGGGGTACAGACAGATAGCCTTTGTCTTCCCAACGCGCACAGGCATCCAAAATTGCTTGGGCATTTTGTGTACGTTTCTCAGTCCAATCGCTCATGCGCGTCAGCTGAATACGCCCGATCACCGCTTGCATCTCAGTCATACGCCAATTGGTACCGAAGCTTTCATGCAACCAGCGATAGCCGGGTGGATGCTGTGTCTCATAAACCGCAGCGTAGCTCTTACCATGATCCTTATACGCCCACATTTTGCGCCATAGCGCCTCGTCGTTGGTCGTGACCATACCGCCTTCACCGCCAGTAGTCATGATCTTATCTTGGCAAAAGCTCCACGCCCCAATATGACCGATACTACCGACACTGCGTCCTTTATAGCGCGCACCGTGCGCCTGCGCACAGTCCTCTATCACATATAGATTGTGCTGTTCTGCCAACGCCATGATGCCATCCATATCACAAGGCCAACCTGCCAAATGCACACAGACGATAGCTTTGGTTTTAGCCGTCAGTACCGCCGCGATCGACTCAGGCGTGATATTACCGGTAGCCTCATCGACATCAGCAAAAACGGGGGTTGCTGCCGCATTGACGACTGATGAGATACTTGCAATAAAGGTACGCGGCGTGACGATTACCTCATCGCCTGCACCAATATCTAACGCTTGTAAGGCAACGTCTAATGCCAATGTACCATTACCCATCGCAATGGCATATTTGCTATCAGCCCATTTAGCGAATTCCGTCTCGAACTGACGACACTCTTGCCCTGTCCAGTAATTTACCTTGTTGGATAATAATACTTGACTGACGGCATCAGCCTCTTCTTGAGTAAAGCTTGGCCAAGGTGAAAATGGGGTGTTTAACATAGTTGCCTCGATGGTACTTACTTATAATTGATGATTCGTGATTCATCATTGATGATTAGTAATTTATAACGAAATATTTGATTCTGATTTTTTATTTATACTCTTTATTTATTGAGTGGTCTTGCAGGATTACCAACCACGACAGCTCCCGCTGGCACGTCTTTGGTAACAACCGCCCCCATCCCAACAATGGCACCTTTACCAATAATTAATGGCTTATCAGGTGTGCCTTGTTTGATGACTGCTCCTGTGCCGATATAGGCATGGTCATGGATATGAATATTACCATTACAGCTGACGCGCGGGGCAAAGGTGACATAATCGCCGATAATACAGTCATGCTCGACGTAGCTATAGAGATTAGCATGAAAACATTTACCAATAGTGACATTGGCAGCTAAGGTGACAAATGGACTAAGAGCAGCACCATTATCTATATGGGCGCTATCCATAATTAAGGTGCTCGCTGACTGTACGCTCCATAAAGCTATGCCATCATTCATCAGCTTGTCGGCAAGCTGATGACGAACTTGACTATTAGCAATGGCAATCAGTACTGATTTACTAGCGCTTTCTAAATTCATAAAACTCTGGTAATTCATTGCTAGCTGACCGTTGACCTCAGTATCAGTCTCTAAAGCATCATCTATGAAAACCAGCTGACTAGAATCATAGTTATCGCCATAGAGTTGCTGCAGTTGCTCAACGGCTACTGGCATCAAGCTACGTCCACAACCTGAAGCGCCATAGACGGCATAGATATTACTCATACTGACTTTTTATTTTATTATTAGAACCGATAAACTTGCTCATCGTCGCTTCACCATCAGCACTGATACCATCTTTTATTAAGACTTTTTTGACGGTCTTAAATAATATTTTGATGTCTAACCAAAATGAGTAGTTATCTATATACCAAACATCTAGTTTAAACCTTTCTTCCCAGCTAAGGGAGTTGCGTCCATTTACTTGTGCCCAACCTGTAAGACCAGGTAGTATTTCATGACGTCTATTTTGCTCTTTTGTATATAAAGGTAGATATTCTTTTAGAAATGGTCTTGGCCCTATTAGGCTCATATCTCCTTTTAATATGTTAATAAGGCTAGGTAACTCATCAATGCTAAGCTTCCTAAATATATTGCCAATACGCGTAATACGGTACTTATCATCAAGTAAATTTCCGTATTCATCTTTCTCGTCTGTCATAGTTTTAAGCTTAAAAATAGTAATTACTTCACCATTTTTACCTCCTCTTTCCTGGGAAAAGAAAGGGAATACCTTTAAATCAAACCATGCTACAGAAAAAGCGACAATTAAAATACATGACCAAATAGGTAAGGTTCCTAATACTAGAATAAGATCAAAAGCTCTCTTTAGCATTTAAAAAATCCTTGATTTCATTAAGTTGATACAAAGAAGATATAGACAAAATAGTGCTTCTAATAGCAGGTTCTGAAAAATTATAGTTTAATAACTGAATTAGACCCTCAGATTTTATAAGCTCTTTATCTGCAGCAAATGGTCTTATACTTATAACAGTATCTTTAACACATTTCTGCATAATAAAATTATATTCCAATTCTCTTGGGTTCCTATAAATACAAAAGCCATCAAAAACTTCTAGCTCAAGTGTTTTCTCCATAAAATCTACAGAATAAGGAAAACAAAAAGCAGAGTTTATCAAGCCTTCTCGTTTTAAAGCACCTATATCATTTTTGATTTGCTCATGTTGTTCGATAAAGTCAATAATTCTTTTTTCATCAGGCAGATTACTACGCCACATCCACTGAATTGCTTCCAATTCATTGACTTGGAGGGCCTCAAGATAGCTATTTACTTTTTCGTTCAGCCTAATACTTGAGTATTTATTATTTGAGAAATGAGGCTCTGCTAGTTTGACTATATGTTTGAATTGTATTGAGCTATCTATTTTTGACAACCTTTGTAACGTACTTTGTAGTAAAGTAAACGATTCGTACTCTGTAGAAGAATGTATAGTATCTATTCCAGCGTGATATGCTTGCCTCAATAGTTCTGCCCAGTACTCCTCATCTCCTTTATCTTTACTCATTCTCATTGAACCGAAAATAATTGGACTCATGAAAAGTTACCTACATCAAAAGCACACTTCCAAATAAATCTTTCGCTTTCTTTATTGGCTGAGAATGAGTTTCTACCATGAAGAACCTCATTATCCTTCCATAAAATTGCTTGACCAGGCTTTAACTTTACTGGAAGTAGCTTATCTTGTATTGAAGAGCTTTGTTTAAGGAAAGTATGGAACCTCTCTACTATATCCTTAGTTTTCTGATCAACATTCTTATCTACGCAGTAATAATTCCAATTCACAGTCCAAATATCATCTTTTTTATCAATAACCTTATCATGTCTACTGTCACCCGAACGAGAATGAGGAACCACATTGGAGGTAAGATAGGATAGTAGTTCTGGTGCTTCTTTCTCTAATGCATTGACAACATCTACTGCGTTAATAAAAGTAGTTTCGCCCCCTTGTCCTGCATTGGTCACACAGCATAATAGACTGGAATTTGGAAAGTCAGGTATGTAGCTACCATCAGTATGAAGCGGTTGAGCTTCTGATGAGTGGCGGTAAGCATTTTGAATTTTAGGATCATAACGTATTTCCATCCAAGCTTCACCAGTACGCTGTAATCCTCTGTCGCTGATAGTAGCATCTTCAGCTAAAGGAGCAACTGTGCCTAGCTGTGGAAATAGAGCTTCATAAAAATCCTTAACTTCAGATAGTTCAAAAGTCGGATCTAATACGACAACTTTTACACTATTATCGTCCCAAGCTGTAAGCAAAGCTTCACAAGCTAGGTTAGGATTATTTGGATCAATAGAAATAGTTTTAAACATTTTATTTCCTCTTTCATTCATTGAGTAATTTTCATTTTTGAGTGTTATAAATATGTGTTTTATACATTTAATATTTTCAACAAAGTTTTATTTGCTTTATCAGCATCGAACTTTTCTTGTGCTATTTTATAACTTTCACGACCCATCAAAGAAATCTGTTCAGGACGCTCTATGAAATAAATCATTTTTTCTGCCAAGGCTTGTGGATTCCATTTTTCTACTAAGAACCCATTAATTCCATCAATGACAGTTTCACGGCAGCCAGGTACATCGGTAGTAATAACTGCTCGCCCAATAGCCATGGCTTCTTGCGTGCTACGCGGTACACCTTCTCTATAAGATGGTAATACGAATACATCTGCCTTAGCAATCCAATCCTTTACATTAGTTACATGACCAGGATAGTTCACTACTTGAGATGAGATGAGGTCGTCCAGCTCTGACTGTCGTAATGCTCCTAGATTAGAGTTATCAATAGCACCCAATACAGTGCACTGGGTTTTAGGATATTTTTGTTTTACTATTTTGGCCGCTGATACAAACTCATAAATACCTTTTTCTTTTAGTAGACGACCAACAAAAATGAAATTCAAGGGTAGCTCAGCATTAACTATAGGCTGATAAACATACTCTTCCAGATCTAAACCAATACCACCTAAAATCTCAACTTGTTTTACCTTTATATTATAATGTTTTAACAAGTCTTTTGGATCATCTGAATTTAGAAATATCAGCTTATCCAGTTGCGGCAAAGCAACTTTGTATAATAATACTTGAACACTTTTGATAAGTTGGGTCTTTTTACTCAGTCCTTCAGGTTGATCAGTGAAAGTATAACCCAGCCCCTCTAACATACCTATAATACATGGAACCTTAGCCATTTTTGCAGCTAAAGTTCCAAAAATTACTGGCTTAGAAAAATATGAAAAGACCAAGTCTGGTGCTATATGCTTGATCTTTTTTGATAAAGCGTAAGTAGCTTTTATATCTGCTAAGGGATTTAAACCACCACGGTTTAGTTGATAAGTAATAGGTATAACACCCAGTGCTTCTATTTTTTCCAGACATTCACTAGTGTATTCAGAGGTAAAAGCGTAGATAGTATGCTGCTGCTCCAGTAGTGCTTTGATTAGATCGATGCGAAAACCATAAAAGCTGGCAGCAATAGTTCCTATAATAGCTATTTTCATAGATTAACTGCCTTTGATATTTTTAAAGATGATTTTTTCAATCTGAAAATATAGAAAAAGCTAATATAAATGGCTAAATAATTATACATTCTTAATCGTACAGCTGTACCTAAGTTGTCATTACCAATTAGCCAAACACTAGCATAAAGGATAAAGAATATAATTAAAAAACGTACAAAATTATCTGCTAACTTAATATTTTTTATGACATAAACTAACATAAAGAAAAATGGTATAGTCTCAATAACTAACAACATAACAGCGAGAGGATTAGTTATATATAAACCGAACATTTGACCCAAAGTGCTCAGTATAAAGTTAGGAATAAACATAATAGGGTTGGAAAAGTTTAAGCCCAACGTGGAACCACCACCTACTTCTTCAAAACCAGAACGATATTCTGTAAGGGCATTTAAAAGCCCTGCATAATTTGCAATAAATAAAGCTAAAGCATATATGAACCCCAAAAACAAAATTCTTTTTTTAGTGAATTTTACTTTCCATAATAGCAGAGAAGCAAGGAATGCATATCCTAAATAAGGCCTTAGCCATAGTAAGAAGAAACCAATAGCAATAGACATACCGAGGTAAAAAATGAATAATAAAATATTTGTACTGCTAACGAATTTTTTTACTGCTATGCAACCAATTAAAAAACTAAACACCATAAACACATCACGATATACATCAAAGGTAAAAAAATACAGGGTAGGGTAAGCAGTACATAATAGAACGATATAAAGATAATTCTTTTGATTACTACTCAAAGTCAAACCTGATAATTTAGCTGTAATAAAAGGTATAATGAATAGGTTTAAAAAAAATAAGCTATAAGTGACCAAGTCACGTGAGTATAGTCCTATATCATTAAGATACCTTAATATAACTGGCCAAATATTTACTGGACTGTTATACACTCCTATAACATATGAGTGGTAGTAGTTAGCGTCACCCCCTGTACCGTAACCAGACATTAAAACCTCACTTTTAACTAAAACGTAAAACATAATTTTAATAAAAAATAAAATCATTATAAGTAGTATGATTAGAGAGCTTGGCAGTCTGTTAAATAGCTTAGTATTACTTATCATGGTATAAAGCAATCCATTTCTCTATGATGTTTTCTAGAGAAAAATTGTCCTGTACATGCTTTAAGTTTTGATAAACTATAGCACTTTTTCTATCTTTATCTAATTTGAGAGCGTAAGCAATCTTTTGCATTAAAGATTTAGCATTGTTTACAGGAACCAAAAACTCTGGATTATTGAGTACTTCAGCAACACCACCACAGTCTGTTGCTACTACTAAGCATTCGCAGGCCATAGCTTCAGCTACAACCAAACCAAAGCCTTCAAACTTAGATGGGAGTATAAATAGGTCCGCTGCACTCATAAGTTTAGGGATATCATCTCTTCTGCCTAATAATATAGCTTCATCTTTTAGCTCTAAATTATCGATAGTATCTTCTATTTGTTCTCGTAATGGACCATCTCCTGCTATTAATAATTTAAAAGGATAATCGACTTCTTTTTTTAATAAATGTATAGCGTTTAGTAGATTAGGATAGTCTTTCTGCTCATCAAACCTACCAACAGCTAAAATTAATCTGCAACTATCATCAACTTCTAGCTCCTTGATCAAGGTGTGTCTAGCTGCTGGATCATAATTAAATTTGTTTAAATTAATTCCATTATATATGGTGCGCATACCGTTTGATGGTACTGCGTGCTTATTCTCAAAAGCAAGAGTAGCTTGCTGACTGACATTAGTAGTGATAGTAGCGAGTTTATGAGTGGCACGATAAGTTAGCATACGTAGAATCCCACCTTCATTACTGTTATGAGCCGTGCATACTAATTTATCAATAGGGGTTACTATTCTAACTAAACGCGTCAACAGATTTGCATGTACCATGTGAGCATGGACAACATCAGGCTGATAACCCTTAATAATATTTGCTAGTTTTAAATAAGCTATGGGTAAAGATACCAAACTCTTCAACCCTACTTTAATCAGATTAATTTCTTGGTGAATAGGCTTAGTAAGTACTTCCCCTGTAAGATAAGCGATCTTTACAGTGTGTCCTCTCACAAACATCTCATCTGCTAAATCACAAACGACTCGTTCTGCGCCACCTTGGCCCAACCCTGTAATTACGTATAGAATTTTCATAGAAATACCGCAACGATTCGATTAAAGTAATATTACATAAAACAAAAGTACGCTTCTAAAGTATGAACATCATATTTTTTTGTACATAGCTAATATGTTATTTTGCTGCAAATCAGAGTCATACCCTGCTTGTTGAATCTGGCTGATGTTAATTGAGCTATCTGCTCTACCCTGTTCATAAAGCTTGAGGAGACTAGTAGCATACACGCGGGCATTGGCACTGCTATTACAAGTGACTATAGAAGAGGTTAGCTTCACTTCCTCTGGTATGACATTGGAAGCTAGGCTAGGAAGACCATTTGCTTGAGCTTCCAATAGTGAAATACAAAAGCCTTCAAAGTAAGAAGGTAGGAAAAAAACATCCATTGCCGATAAATAAGGCGCGACATCACTTTGTAATCCTACAAAAAATACTACTTCATTTAATCCTAATTTGGTAGCTAATGCCTGAATATCTGATTCAAGTGGACCACTACCTACCAAAATCAATCGTGCATCTGATCGCATTTCATGTAAATTTGCAAACACTTCAATTAAAAATTCATGATTTTTCTCATAAGTAAAACGTCCTGTATGGCCTACTATTAATGCGTCTGTATCAACACCTAAGTGCTTCCGAATTTCTTCACGATCGGTTTCGTTAAATAAAAAGTGCTGAGTACGAATAGCATTACTAAATACTTTATAATTTTTATCTTTAAAAAATAGCTGACCTGCTTTTTTAGAGCATGCCAAATAATCAGTAGCTAATAGTGTGGTAATTTTGGCTATAAATGGTGCTATTGGTGCTGATCTTGAACCGTCTAAATTATCAGTGTGCGAATGCAAAATTCTCTGATGAATATTATACCTTTTTGCAGCCCATAATACTGGTAATGCACGAATTACGGTATGGCTATGCAATGCAATATAATCTTGACTATGTTCTCTTAATATTTTATTCAATTTACGTTGATAGTTTATAGGCGAATCCAAATAGCGACCCATTTGAAATACCCTCCCACCTGCCTTTCGAATCTCATCGAACTCTGGTAACGTATCAAGAGTATCTACCATAAAATCAAACTGAATTTTCTGCTTATCAAGTCCTCTATACATGCTCATGAGCAAAGATTCAATACCGCCAAATTGGAAGCCCGGTACTAAGTGCAAAACACGAGGAGTTTCTGAGTAATTTATTTTCTTATTCATGTATAGTTCCAGTAAGATAATTATGCGTTGTTATAAAATTAACATATAGATATATCTTGCTGTTTATATCTATCTTTAAAATACAAAGTACATAGAAGCTGCTTTCAGTATCAAACTATGACTTAATATTTTTATTTTATATCATTAATATATGAACATTAATCTAATCCAACAAATATTCTATCAAATACGGCTAACGCTTCCGAGCTTTTGAAGTATCCATTAGTGACTCCAGGCCAGAACCCAACTTCAGAACGGCGTACTATTAAACCTTTATAAATCTGTAGAGCAATCTTTTCGTAACCTAAAACTGATAATGCAGCAATTCTATGCTGTCCTGAAATAATAAAATAGCGATACTCATTGCCATGTTCTAACACGATAGCATTTATATTATCTTTACCTTTGGTATCTACTTTAAAACCATGTTTTTGTATAGAATCAAAAACTTTTGTTAGTCTATTGTATTCAAGATTAGCCTTTTCTATACTAACAGGACCATAAAAAGGATCGCCTCCACTAAAACTTATATTAGCTTTATGTTCCTGATTATCACTTTCAACTTGTATAGCTCTTTGATTAACTTGTTCTATAGGATCTACATTTTGCCACGGTAGAAAAACACCTGAAGGCGGTAAACTATTCATTAAATTATTAGATGTATTTTGAAGGTATAAGTATTCCGAAATCGTTTTAGGCTGAAATTTCGAGTAAAATTCACAAAGAGTAGAATCTTTATAACCTTTAATTTTATTATCTTTATACTTTTCAAGAGTAGATATAAATGGAGCTGTACCTTTTTGATTAACTTTATAGCCATGTACACCTAAAAACCGAACTTTATCCACAGGTACTCGAAGTAGTATGTGTCTATTATGAGTTCTATATACTAACTCCATAGGAGACAGCCATTTCTCATCCAAAAAATTCTCTGAAGATTTGACTATATCTATACCAAACTTGTTAACCATAGAATGTATATTCTTTTTTAATTCAAAAGCTATCTTTTTAATCATACTGCTACCTAATCAATTTATAGTGCAAAGTCTGAAAACGATTTTTGGATTTTATAATTATTTAATGATTGAATGCACTTTAGTTTTTATGCTTAGAGGTATTTTATCTATTACTTTTCTTGGCGTAATAGTTTTGATTAGACGGCTTATTCTTTTAGAGTTCTTACCTCCCAAATCCTTAGCAATATACTTAAGAACTGAGTAATTAATATATACTCCTTCATCCTTTGGCTCTGTATATGAATAACCTTTAAAGTAGAAGTAACCTTCAAGCAAAGATGCGACATACTTTTTATCATATATTTTATCTATATCGAAAAAGTCAAATTCTAATTCTTTCGATACTCTATCAAAAACTTCAATGTAGACTGGTTTTATTTTAGGCTTTTGTAAAACTGAATGGTATAAGAGTGAGAAGAAATAATCATCAATTCTTGGTCTATAAACTTCATTATTACTTTGTATTCGCTGTGATAGCATATCTTTAGCCCAGTTACTGTTATAATAGTTATCTCCAACGAACCGTATATCAAAAGGAACATCTTGATCTTCTACTCTGACAATTAATTTTGCTCCACCATCATTTATGTCTATGACCTTTGCATTTGAAGCAGATATAAAATCGTTAACGTCTTTGCATAGAATGTCTACATCTTTGTCGTTATCAAAAAAGTCAAAAGGTAAGAATTCGAAGTTTCGCAAAACTAAATAGTTTGATGAATACCTCAAAGTAATAAATAAGTCAGAAAAGTTTTTCCATCCATTAGCACCTTTTAAGTCTTGGCTTAAAAATAAAGTTTTTTTATTGCCATTTAATACTTCTTTTAATATCGCATCACCTAATAGTAAAATAGCTTGTTCATAAAACTCTTCTGGTGATGCACTGGAGTGGACGTAGTAACCACTACATAGTGCTCTAGATTCGCGTTTTACTTTAACAGCTTTTGTATTAACTAACTCTATAGTTCCTGAAACTGTTTTTCTATAATTATATTTTGGATCATTATCTTTAACCATCAAGCACAGTAAGTTTCCATTACCCATAGTTTCAGCCTTATTGCTGATGTAAGGATTATCAAAAGCTTTATATAATCTATTGAAGTTTTCGACGACTTTATCCTTAGACCATTCTAAGTCAATCTTAGATAAAATCTCAAAGTTTGATTCAACCTTCTCTATGATTTCATTCTCAAAAGATCTACCATTTTGCCAAATGATAAATAACTGATAATCATTTTTGAGATTGTGCTTAAAAAATCCCATTTCTTTTGAATGTGTATATTTGGCCAAACCTTTGTAATAGTTATTCATATCTAAATTACCTTAAAATGTGCTGCTAAACTGTAGTTTTTTGAAGCGCTATAATTTTAGAGTAGTTGTGGAAAACACCAAACAATGACGTGTCGATTCCTAGTCTGTGATAAACCATAAACCATAACATTATATTTCTCAACAAGATAGATGTACCTGTTGCCCAAGCCGCTCCTTCAACGCCATACATAGGAATTAAAATAAAATTAAGTATTACATTACATAGAGTAGCAGTTAACATTCCATTGAGCGTATCTTTTTCATGACCTGTCATATTGAGAATGCGACCAGAAGTGCCAAAAATCGCATTTATTAACTGTACTACCGTGAGAATAATCAAAGTCAGATAACCATTTTCAAACTCTTCACCAAAAAATAGTGATAATGCAATGTCGCCATAAAAGATAAACACTATAGATAAAGGTATTGCTAACAGCATACTTACTCTAGCCGTTATTACTGCAGCCCTACTGAGTTTGAGTAAGTCGCCTTGAGCATAGAAACGAGCAAAAAAAGGCATTGCAGCCATGGCTACAGCCGTTAGTCCAACGGTTGTGATTAGCGCACCTTGAGATGCAACTCGATATAAACCTACGTCTACAGCGGAGCCAAAGACACCTAACATGACTATATCTGTTTGCGTATTAATAACGCTAACACCTTCCATCAGACTAAATGGAATAATACTATTAAACCATTCTCTAGATTTATATTTAGGTTCTGGTTTACTCAAAACTTCGATTGGTGTTTCACGATGCAGTAACCAAGCTCCGAATATGAAACTCAATACAATAGATGTAACGTTTAGAATAACAGCGCTTTCATTAGTAAAAGATTTAGAGAAAAAAGCCCAGTACAAACCGATAAAACAAATCAATAGTAAAGGACGAACAATACTTTCTGGTAGCTGGCTTTGTACTATTTTCCTAAGACCTTGTAAAGAAGAGCTTCTCAAAGCACTTAGCGCTATAAATGGAATAGCCATTATAGCGTACAAAAACGCACTGCTATTAATCAGAGATGTACTATTGACAATGAGTTTAGCGTAAATAATGGAAAGGACAATTAATATAGCACTAATGCCAAATGCACTAAGATTGGCCCAGCGCCAAAGACCTCTTAACAACTGCCAATCTTTTTGAGACTCCGCTTTTACTGTTTCACGGACAATGAGTGTGGTCATACCAAACTGAGCAGGAACAGCCAGCAGTGCTATTATGGCAAAAATAAAAGTATAAGTACCAAATAACTCAGCTCCTAAAGCTCTGGTTAAAACTACAGACAGCCCCAAAGTTAGGATAATATTTAAAATTTTTAATAATAAAGCACCTATACCTCCCCGCATTAGTTGAGTACGGTCTCCATTACCCTTCAAGCTATATATTATTTTTGAAATCATTGATTAATAGTCTAATTCATGAAAGTGTCTATTTTATTGTATTACTTCGAAAAAAAATAATATTAACTATATAGTCTATAAGTATTAGTAGTATATTAAATTTTAGACTCTGTACCATCCTGATAGCCTACTACAAAATAGCTAAACTGCTGTTTGAGCCACTCAACATCATAGTGCTGCGCTTTGTGTGCCAGCTGTTGTAAGGTCTTTTCAATATCTGTCAATGGAAAGCTAGATTCCATCGCTTGCATGATCAGCGGATGGTCGGTGTCTTCAACATTATCTTCACCAATGATCAGCTCCTCATAGAGCTTCTCTCCAGCTCTAAGACCCGTAAAGATTACTTCGATATCACCTTCAGGATGGGCAGCATCTTTAATATCAAAACCACTTAAGCGAATCATACGGTGTGCCAAATCAACGATTTTAACGGGCTCGCCCATATCGAGGACAAACACTTCACCTCCTGACGCCATCGCACCTGCTTGGATCACCAAGTTTGCCGCTTCAGGAATCGTCATAAAGTAACGAGTCACATCAGGATGGGTGACCGTAATCGGCTTACCTTGCTCTATCTGCTTAGTAAATAACGGTACAACAGAGCCTGACGAGCCGAGTACGTTACCAAAACGCACCATACTAATACAGGTTTGGCTATCCGTTTGGCTGAACGCTTGGCAAACCAA
>Ga0098067_1000601_pt1 | contig 13166 bp, 14 predicted proteins | sample 26_taG_FD_92578 | JGI IMG/M metagenome (GOLD analysis project Ga0098067, IMG submission 92578) | Marine viral communities from Cariaco Basin, Caribbean Sea - 26_WHOI_OMZ | ecosystem: Environmental > Aquatic > Marine > Oceanic | place: Caribbean Sea: Cariaco Basin | collected 2014-11-09
AGATAGACCCAAACCTGTGGTAAGGCGGCTAATGAAAGCCCGCCGTATCGTTGAAACAGTCATTGGTCAGTTATCAGAACGATTTAATATACAAAGGGTACGAGTAAGAGATTTATGGCATTTGTCTCATCGATTGATTCGTAAAATTCTGTCACATAATCTATGCTTTGTACTCAACAAAAAACTTGGTAATCCGCCTCTTCAGTTTGATTTGCTTATTTCAAGTTGAGAGTGGGGTATTTATTGAGCTTTTTTACGGCGCATTAAGCTATTAGCTACCCATGCTGGACCAATTAATAAAAACTGTAAGTCTTCAAAGAAAGACGGTTTTTTGCCTTCAATTTTATGACCGACAAACTGTCCAATCCAAGCAACCACAAAGATAGCCGCCCAAACTTTAAAGCTCCACGGCAGTAGCGTCATCACTGATAAGCATACGAGAATAAACATACCCATTGCCAAAAACAGCGGCGTCGATAAACGCATATAAAATATTAAAACTAAGGCGCTCATCACCAAGGTGAACCAGACCGATAGCGACATGCCCATGCCTAAGATACTGACAAAAATGGTTGGAACACAGAGCCAATGGATTTTTTTATTGACTAGGTTTTGATGACTGACAGAATATTCACTGAGCCATTGCTCAAGTGTGCGTTTCGACATACGACCTTGACGAGTACGAGACATACTAACCTCCTTGTTAGCAAATAAATTTATTCTTACCAGTTGTAGCACTAATTGGCACAACCTGCCATTTTATCTGGTAAACCGCACAGTCAAAACATACTATCTTATTAACCTAATTTGTCTGTTTTTCAACTTTTTATGTTTTACCAAAATTATCCCTTAACGTACTGGTTGGGCTGACTCTCTAGAGTCTTGCTCGCTGCGATACCATTCATACAGTCCGACAAATGAGTTGACTTGATAAATCATGGTTTGAATGGCAAAGATATAATTGCCCGACATCAGGTTCACGGTTAGCCAAACGAAATTGGATAAAATCCATAACCACCAATTAAATGAATAACGCAGAATCATCGCTGCCTGCGCAGTGATAGACAGCACAAAAGCGATAACGTTAATCCAAAAGAAAGAGATAAAGCCCAAAAACTTACTATTATCATCTTCAACGACAGCATAGCCATAGCTGGCAAGTAAGTTATTTACCGTAGGAAACAGCGCCAAACCGATGACCATAAAAGCGATGGTTAATAGCCAAATCCAGCGACTGGCAGATTTGGGCACCATATCGCCATCGGCGTCGGTATGCTTGGACCAATAAAAAATCCCATAAAGATGACTAAAAAAGTTAAATAACGGCGCGAGCATCAAACCAACGGCGCCAGAGGTGGCTTGAACCACAAATTCACCTGCGGTCGCCGCCATTCCAAAACCATTACCCAAAATATTTTTGCGGAACGATAATGACACCACGCAAATCAAACCGATAAATGACACGGCTAAGTAAAACCAATCAAGGGTATTGTGTTCGGTGGTCAGCCAAAAGCCTGCTGATAAAGCAATGACACCGCAAATAAACCATAGGACAATCCATTGAATCGCCCATTTGCCGGTGATATTGTCTAGAAGCTGAATACGCATAACGTCTTTTTCCTCAAAGTATGAAAGCTATTATCGTTTTTTTCTTATTTTAGAGTTATTTTTTTAACAGCATTTTTTCTATGGTTTTTTTAAGTTTGTTATTTACCATAGATAAGCTTATCAATAATTAATAAAGCCTGCTGATAGCGGGCATCATAATCTGGCTGATCAATCATATGCGGCTCAATATCATGACGGGCAAAAATATCTAATAAGCGCTGCTCAAAGCGACCGCGAGCCTCAGGCGTACCTAATGAGCGCATGCCATCGTCAACCCATGGGGTATTGTTATCAAGCATAATGGTATGGTCTAAGCGAAACTCATCGATACACGCCGCCACAAAGGGATGGGTACGACCTTCGTATTCTTCACAAAAAGCCTGCGTGGTGACAAAATCTGTATCAATAATGGTTACAGGCGCTGTTGCTCTAGCAGCGGCAGCGCGGATTGCTTGGGCATGATTGAGAGCAATGGGACCATAATCGCTATACTGTAAACCAATCTCGCTACCGCCCAAATCTGTACCGACATACAGCCGTCCCATCTCTAGCGCAAAGCCGGCCCCATAATAGTTGGCAAGCTTATGTACCAATGTCGTCTTGCCCGAGCTTTCACCACCGACGATGGCAACCGTTTTGGTATAGTCGCCGCGTACTTGTGGGTGCAGCGCCGACCAGTGCGCGACCGGATTATGTGCAATCGCGTAAGAATCAAATTCAGATTGCAATGGCGTCGTGACTACTGGCATGACTAACTGTCCAGAAATGTCCGATTGGGCTAATGGATGGTTTTCTGCGGCAAACAAAACCGTGTCCGCCGGCAGCGCTAACGCGTCTATCAATCGTTGCAGCTTGGCATTGCTAGCCGCAATATCGATGCTTACATCGGCAAAGCTGTCATGCAGCGGCAGCTCAATCTCATCAGTGGTATGAATATGGATAAAGGGCAAATCTGCGCACGCCATCTGTAGCCAACGCGCCTTATCTTGCAAGGTAATAGTAAAGTCTGGATGCGGAGCAGGGTGCGTCATAATCACAATATGCAGCGTCTTTGCTTGTCCTACGGCGTCCAATATACTGCGCATTTGCCCCAAATGTAGCGGTTCAAAATGTCCAATCATTAGTCCTGATTCGTACATAGCTTTCCTTATGTGCTGTTTTTATTTTAGTTATGATTCATCGTGGCAATTCATATCTCCTAAGCCTTGATGATTTAATAGCATGGTATAAAGGTTTGGATAGATTTACAGGTAGGTTATTGTAAATAGGCGTTATTTTGGAAAGGGCTTTTTATATAGAAAGTATTGCAATAAGCATTTAAATACCACTCTGTCATGAAGTTTTTATAAGCTGAGCATATTTAAATTATTTAGAGAATATTTTAAACTTGTAACAGAATATGTAATATAAGCGAAACAAAGTGAATGATGAAACATTTTGAAATAGTTATTTAAAATCAGGCGTTTAGGCGCGATTATGAGAGCTTAGAGTAAGCTTAAGTAGCATAAACTCACAAAGCACGTCTATATCATCAACAGATAAAAAGTCAATAGTTGCTATACTTATTCTTAAGTTCAAAAGAGCTATAAATTTTTATAACGTTTTAAAATAAATGATAAGAATAACGTTAAATAATACATTTAGAATAAATAGAAATAATAAGAGAGGTATTTGATTTGGCTAAGTTAGCAAAATTACATCGCTCAAGAAATAATCGTATGATCGCGGGTGTGATGGGCGGTATTGCAGAATATGTCGGTTGGTCGCCAACATGGGTTAGATTGTTATTTGTGATTGTCTCCACCATGAGCGCCGCTGTCCCAGGTATCTTAATTTATATTATCTTATGGATAATCATGCCTAAAGCAAATAATCAGTCTTATCAGTAAAGGCAAACTTAAAAAGTTAAGATGAATATAAAAGTTGACGAGTATTAAGTTCTCAATACTAAAGTCACAATATTAAAAACAAAATCATCTGAATAACTGTAACAATGTAAAGTACAAGGCTAGAATAAAAACAATAGCCAATGAAAAAACAAAAAGCCTGACTCATCAGGATGCCTGCGACACACTTTTCCTCCTGCCCGAATGCTCACGCATTTGGGTATTTTTTTATCTTGTTTTTATATCTATTGGCTTAACAATGCTTATAGGTAGATTTTGACGATGAACCAAGCAAATAACTGGCTATTTGAGCGATTTAGACAAATTTAATTGCGCTAAATATAGATAAAATGGTCAATTTTTAGTAAGGTGAGCAGGCAAATAGAGCCGTTGCCAAATAGGCCATACGCGCGCTATCAATATCTTATTTTATAATATCAATTCCACCGTGGCGTTATGACATGCCCCAAACTATGACAATCCAAACTATGACATCTCAAGCGACAACTTCGATGACACAAGAAAAACACGCTCAGCCGATGACTTTTCAAGATTTAATTCTTACCTTACAGAACTACTGGGCTGATAAGGGCTGTGTGGTCTTGCAGCCTTATGATATGGAAGTCGGCGCTGGTACCTTTCATACCGCGACATTTTTGCGCTCGCTAGGTCCTGAGCGCTGGAATGCGGCTTACGTGCAACCATCGCGCCGTCCAACTGATGGCCGCTACGGTGATAACCCGAACCGTTTGCAGCATTATTATCAATTTCAGGTGGTTCTAAAGCCCAATCCACCCAATATCCAAGAGTTGTATTTGGATTCACTACGCGCTATCGGTATTGATCCATTGGTACATGATGTGCGTTTTGTCGAAGACAACTGGGAGTCGCCAACCTTGGGTGCATGGGGACTTGGTTGGGAGATTTGGCTTAACGGCATGGAAGTGACCCAGTTTACTTATTTCCAACAAGTAGGCGGTATCGAATGTTTCCCCGTGACAGGCGAGATTACTTATGGTCTTGAGCGCTTGGCAATGTATGTACAAGGCGTCGATAGCGTCTATGATTTGGTCTGGGCAGATGGCGAATTTGGTCGCGTGACTTATGGCGATGTTTTCCATCAAAACGAAGTCGAGCAATCAACCTATAACTTTGAGCACGCTGATGTGCCAATGATGGGTCAGATGTTTGATTTTTATGAGCAGCAAGCGGATAAGCTGGTTGCTGAAGGTTTGCCATTACCTGCCTATGAGATGGTACTAAAAGCCTCGCATGCCTTTAACTTGCTTGATGCGCGCGGTGCGATTTCAGTGACTGAGCGTCAGCGTTTCATTCTGCGTGTACGTACGCTGGCGCGTAAAGTTGCCTTTGGTTACGTCGAAGCACGCGCCAAATTGGGCTTCCCATTGGCAGATGAAGCGCATCGTCAAGCGGCGCTCGATAAGTATTTGCCAAAAGAAGATGTACTAACTGAAAATACAGATGATAATCAAACTACTAACAATAATAAATAGGAGCATCCCATGAGTACTATTTTATTTGAACTGGGGTGTGAAGAGCTACCTCCAAAAAGCCTAAAACCTTTACGTGATGCGCTACAAGCCAGTGTCACCGAGCAGTTAAATGAAGCTGAAATTGGCTTCGATAGTATTAAAGCCTTTGCTGCGCCGCGTCGTTTGGCGATTCAAATTGAGGGTATCAGCGACAAGCAGCCTGATCGTAGCGAGCAAAAACGTGGTCCTGCGATTAAAGCGGCGTTTGATAGCGATGGTAATCCAACGCGCGCAGCGATGGGTTTTGCTAAGGGTTTAGGTATCGACGCCAGCGAGCTGATCACTATCAACACCGATAAAGGTGATTATGTCGGCTATGAGCAGATTATTCAGGGTCAAGCGACGACTGAGTTACTACCTACTATTTTCCAAACCGCGCTTGATAATTTGCCGATTGCTAAGCGTATGCGTTCTGGCGCGAGCCGCAATGAGTTTGTACGTCCGGTACAATGGGCGGTATTGATGCAAGATGATGCGGTCATTGATGCGACTATCCAAGGACATCAAACTGGCAAGCAAACGCGCGGTCATCGCTTCCACAGTCCTGACTATCACGAGATTACGCATGCTAACGATTATGAGCAGCTGCTCGATGGTTTAAAAGTCGTGGCGGATTTTGATAAGCGTCAAACGTTGATTAAAAACCAAGTCAAAACGCTAGCCGATGAAGTTAATGCCGATCCGATCGTGCCGCAAGATTTGTTAGATGAAGTGACGGCGTTGGTTGATTTCCCGATTGCGCTACGAGCAAACTTTGAAGCGCGCTTTTTACAAGTGCCGCAAGAAGCGCTTATCTCGACCATGCAAGCGGATCAAAAATATTTTTGCTTGACCGATAAGGAAGGCAAATTGCAGCCTTACTTTATTTTTATCACCAATATTGAGTCAAAAGACCCGAATCAAATCATCGAAGGCAACGAGAAAGTCGTGCGTCCGCGTTTGGCGGATGCGGAGTTTTTCTTCTTGCAAGACCAAAAGCAGCCTTTATTTGCTTTGACTGAAAGCCTAAAAACGCGTGTCTTCCAAGATAAGCTCGGTACGATATGGGAAAAATCTGAGCGTATTGCCAAGCTTGCTGCCTTTATCGCTACACTGATGCAGCAGCAAGGTCGCGATATTAATGTTGATGAAACGGTACGAGCTGCAATATTATCCAAAGCAGATTTGGCCAGCTCATTGGTCGGTGAATATCCTGAGCTACAAGGTATCGCCGGTACGTATTATGCGCGCTTAAATGATGAACCTGAAGCCGTCGCGGCCAGCCTGCAAGAGCAATATTTGCCTAAGTTCAGCGGTGATGTATTGCCGCAGACGCCGATTGGTATTTGCTTAGCGTTGGCTGATCGCTTAGATACACTGGTTGGTATTTTTGCTATTGACCAAGCACCGACGGGCTCAAAAGACCCATTCAGCTTACGTCGTTCAGCGATTGGTATTTTGCGTATTTTGATTGAAAAACAACTACCGATTAATTTGGTGGCGCTCGTTGAGCAAGCGATTAAAGGCTATAGCACCAGTGAAGGCAGCAAAATTGCTAAAATGGGCGATACCTTTACCCAAGTGATGGCGTTCTTAAATTCACGCTATCGGGCGATGTATACTGAGCAGGGCGTCAGCGTCGATACCATTCAAGCAGTGCAAGCGATTAACCCGCATATGCCGCTTGACTTTGACCAGCGTATTCGCGCTGTGCAAACCTTTAGTGAATTGCCACAAGCCGAAAAGCTTGCCGATTCAAACAAACGTGTTGCCAACATTTTAGTGAAATCAGAAGTAAGGGTCGCTGACACTGTCGATGAAGCGCTATTATCTGAACCTGCTGAGCAAACGTTATATCAAGCGGTTCAGCAAGCGCAAACGGCGGTGAAACCGCTACTTGAAACGGCCGACTATACGCAAGTATTGCAAACGCTGGTCAGTTTGGATGCGCCTTTGTCAGACTTTTTCTCTGATGTCATGGTCAATAGTGAAGATGCAGCGTTAAAGAACAATCGCTTAGCACTGCTTAAGCAAGTGCGCGCCTTATTCTTAGCCGTCGCTGACATCAGTGAGCTGCAGCTGTAGTTTGTTCATTATAGTTCGACAGTTATAGCTCAATGACACGCTGAGCATCTATACTTTTGATTTATTAACGACTTAAAAAACTGGCTGTATATGGCCAGTTTTTTATACGCTTATTCTACAGCGTTAGGTTTATAATGTCTTAGAACGTATCCAAAGGAGCACTGCCGTGTTGGCTGTTATCATTGTAATTCTTATTATTTGGGCTGTGATGTGGGGCTTTTATAAGTTTATGTACCCGCGAGCGCCAAAAAGCATGATGCCAAAAAAGGGCGATGTGACCACGCCGCGCCAGTGTGATTTTTGTGGCAACAGTTTGGCTGAGTATCGCGGTGTGCTTGAATCTACACCTACTTTAGAGAGTAATAGCAGCAATAATATTGCCGCTCCTAAAAAATTATTCTTTTGCAACTATGAGCATCAAGCGGATTTTCACGCCGGTAAGACTTATCAAGCAGATGCCTAACTTGTAAGCCATAAGTTGTCAATCATAAGTCGATAAGCTGTTATCACCATTTAAAAAAGCGCTTAGCTCTGATGAGTTAAGCGCTTATCTTTTTAAAATACCTATTTCGTATTGAGGCAAATTTATAGAACAGAATGCGCATCTTTCATAATTTTGTTGAGCAGTGCTTCAGACTGTTTGCTTTGTTGGAGACGATCTTCTTCGTTTCTTTCATGAGTTTGGATTTTTTCATATAAATTTAAGCAGGTTAATACCAGTAGGTTTTCTTGGCTAAGACTTGGTGCATCTCTTCTTAACTTTAGAGCAAAGTCGTTGATATAGGAAACTGCTGCACGCAATTCTTCTTGCTCGTGTACAGGACAAAAAATAGGGTAGGTTACGCCAGCAATCGCTACATCGACCTTTCTAATTTGTGGTTCAGGAGCGCTTTCAGGTTTAGCAACGCTATTTACTGTACTATTAGTTGTCTTATTGCTATTTACATTGTTATTTTGCGGGTTCGAATTATTTGGCATGGCTTTTTGTGGTTGCGTGGTTTGTGTTTGATTGTCTTTTGCTGGAGTGGCTGTTGATTGAGTGTTTTTGGGTTGAATGTTATTGGTCTGACTGCTTGGCAGTTGACTCTCTACAGGGTTTGCGCGGTCATTGGTCATGATAAATCCTACAATATGTGTCATTAAAGTGAATAATTAACTGTCACTGCTCTAAATAGGGTGCTGATAAACCTAATAAACTTAAATGCTGAATAGATGAAGTTAATCAGCAAAGTTGCTCAAGTTAAGCATAATGAATATCAACGTCTGCTTAACTTTCGGCTTGGTCAATGCGTGTCAAACGCTGTAAAACCACTTGGGTGCGCTCAGCGGCCAATTCATTTTTCTTCTTCAAGTCACTATTTTGCTGCTTAATATCGCTATACTGCTGTTTTAATTCATTATTACGCTGCTGCAAGGCATGGTTTTGATGCTGTAATTGCTCGATTTGCTTGTGCAATTTGTCTTGTTCTTCGCCAATCATATGATGCGCTTCGGCAAGGCTTTGGTAGCGCTTATCAAGATCGTTTAATTGTTTTTTGGCACCATCACGCTCGCTATAGCTGCTATCGAGCTTGGTTTTAAGAGCGGTAAGCTCTTTTGGGTCAGTCACTGGTTGTTGTTTGAGGCTGCTAAGTTCAGCACTGACAAGCTGATACTGCTTTTTAATATCGAGTACCATTTTTTCTAATATTCTAAGTTGGTCATACATAGTCAGTTTTTATCCTTAACAAGTAAGCGTAAATGAATTTTGTTCTCTGCGTTTAATAATGCCATAGGTGACCGCATAATATCTATATCAACAAAGTAATTGTATGGCGCTTTGTTTTGTGACTTTTATCACTTGCCGCTTTATGAATCATATCGGGCGGTGTCTGTTGGTATTTACCACTATTAATCAATCACTAGGACATCTATTATGAATGACAATATCTCTGGCTGGAATACTTGGCTGGCTGCGTTTGATGACTGGACGGACGTGTCTATCAGCGAGGTACACGGCTTGATGACGGGCCTGATGACCGCCTGTAATGCTCCTGATGAGCCAGTTTGGGCAAAGGTGTTTGAAGAGCTGAGCTTTGCGCCGCTGCCTGATGCCGCATTAACTTTACTCACCGAAGAGGCAGAAGACATCGTTTTTCAGTTAAAAGACAAAGACGATGCTTATGCGTATATGCCACTGGTGCCAGATGATGAACATGACCTGTACGAGCGCGTGATGGCGCTGAAACAGTGGGCAAATGGCTTTATGACCGGTTTTGGTATTACCGATTGTGGTCTAAGCGCTGAAGAAAACGAGATGCTGTCGGATTTGGCAAAAATTGGTGCGATTCGATTAGAAGATGATGAAGACTTCGAAGGTGGCGAAGAGTCTTATCTGCATATTTTTGAATTTGCACGCATGGTGCCAGTGAGCTTTGCTACGCGTCAACGCAAACCTGTGAAAGATATTGCTCTGATTGCTGGCTTGGCTATCGATGCCAAAACCACCAAAGAGCTACAAACAGAAGGTAGGTTGCCTAAACCGATGCCGCCGGTCGTTGATGTGATGAATCAAAACCGCCCATCATAATTAACATGATAGGATAAAGGGAATGAGAAATAGCTGAGATTGATGCCAGAGAAATGGTACTTGGCTATTGGATAGCTATCCAAAATAATAAAAGGGATATGATGACTACTGATAATGAGATGGTTTATTTACGCCGCTGCATTGAGCTTGCTGTTGAAGCATTAGAGGCGGGCGATGCGCCGTTTGGTAGCGTGTTGGTCGATGGTGATGGCACTATATTATGTGAAGATCGTAATCGTGCCAATACGGTTGATGCGACTTACCATCCTGAAATTGCTGTCGCCAAGTGGGCCGCTCAAAATATGACCCCTGAGGCGCGGGCAAAAGCCGTGGTATATACCTCGGGTGAGCATTGCGCCATGTGCTCAGCGGCACATGCGTGGGCTGGTCTGGGTCGTATTGTCTATATCAGCTCATCAAAACAGCTCGGTAAATGGATGGACGAGATGGGTGTGAGCTCAACATCGCCCATCCATTCATTAAGTATCCAAGAAGTCGCACCGAATGTGCCCGTCGAAGGTCCGATTGCCGGTTTAGATGAAGAAATCAGAGCCCTACAGCAGCGCTCATTTCAAAAAAATAAGTAAAAAACTTAAATAAAAAATCTGCTTAAAAAGGCTAGGGCGTGTCTTCATTATTACGCTTATTAAAAAAGCTGTGCCTTTTTATCTTAGTACGATAAGGAAGTCTTATGACGCTAAAAAATTACGATAACGTTGCAGAACGAGAAACGCCCAATACTCATTATTCTATTGGCAATTATCCAAATGACAGTATTGACTGGCTAACAAGATTAATTGCGTTTGATACGGTCAGTCGCCATTCAAACTTAGCGTTGATTGACGATGTGAAAGCGTATTGCGAGCAATTGGGCTTAACGGTAGATTTAACCTTTAATGATACTAAAAATAAAGCCAATTTATTCGTTACGGTGCCAGCGGGAAAAGACGCCGATGAAGTGAATCATGGTCTGGTACTATCGGGTCATACCGATGTCGTGCCTGTCGATGGGCAAGACTGGACGTCGGAGCCGTTTACCGCGACCATTCGTGGTGACAAGATTTTTGGTCGCGGTGCTTGCGATATGAAAGGTTTTATTGCTTGTGCGCTGACACTATTGCCGCAAGCGGTAAAACTCTCTAACGCAGGTCAATTGCGTCGCCCATTGCATTTGGCATTGTCGTTCGATGAAGAAGTGGGCTGCTTGGGCGCTCCGCTACTTTTGGCAGATTTGAAAGCGCGCGGTATTACGCCTGATTACTGTATCGTTGGCGAGCCGACTAACATGACGATGGTAGTAGCGCATAAAGGCATCGCGGTTTACCGTTGCCGTGTTCATGGCAAGTCTGCGCATTCGTCATTGACTGCCCAAGGTGTCAACGCCATTAGCTATGCCAGTCGTTTGATTGGTTATGTCGATGAATTGGCCCAAGAGATTAGTCATCGAAGCGATAACGATGCGCTGTTTGATGTGCCTTATTCGACATTGTCTGTTGGCACCATACAAGGCGGCACCGCGACCAATATCGTCCCTAATCTGTGTGAATTTACCTTTGATTATCGTAATCTACCGCATATGACACAAGACGATATCCTCGTACCGATTGCGGCAAAAGTTGCAGAGCTCAGCGCTCAAATGCAAGCACGTGCTGCCGATACTGGCATTGAGCTGCTACAAGAAGAAAGTGTGCCAGCGATGACCGATAGCGACAGCGCTGAGCTACAAGCATTAATTATCGCTCTGACCGGTGACGATACACGTCATAAAGTCGCTTATGCAACTGAAGGCGGTCAGTTTACTAATAGCGGCATCCCAACGATTATTTGCGGTCCTGGTAGCATTGAGCAAGCGCATAAAGCCGATGAATATGTCGCGTTAAGTGAAATGGCACGTTGTGATGAGTTTTTACAAAAGCTGCTAAACAGCTGTGCTATTAATTGATAAAATAGCCAACAAGCAATTTTATTGCAATATAGATGCGCATGACATACACCGTCTCTATGGCGGTGTTTATTTTTTCAACATGGCGTATGCTTTTCAACATGGTACACGCATTATTTAAATTTTTATAAAAAAGTAGGGGTTCGTTGATGTCTTGGCATCTGTTTGCGGTATTTTTTGCAAGTACGTTTTTTATCTCAGCGACCCCCGGTCCAAACATGCTACTGGCCTTTCAGTACGGCCTTAATTATGGCGTCAAGCGTACCTTATGGACGCTAGCAGGTTTAAGCCTTGGGCTGTTTATTTTACTGCTGTCAACGCTCCTTGGACTCGATGTTATCAGCCGTCAATCGCCATGGTTATTAACAGTGATTAAGACCGTTGGTGCGATTTACCTTATTTATCTGGGTGTTGCATCGTGGCGCGATAGTGCCAGTAGCAACTTGATGAGTGATGCCAGCGAGCTGAGTACAGAAGTTAATAAAGAGCTAAATACGACTACAGAAATGGCAGATAAGCCTATGCCGCGCTCGCTTTCGAGCGCTGCTGTTAAAGCGCCGCCTAGCGATTGGTTATTGTTTCGAACGGGCATGTGGGTGTCACTGTCTAATCCAAAAGCGATATTGTTTTTTGCCGCCTTTTTTCCCAAATTTATCAATTTTAGCGCGCCGCTGTGGCCGCAGTATATTATGCTGACTTGTGGGTTGTTTTTGAGCGAGACGATTTGGCAGCTGATTTATACCATTGGCGGTAAAAAGCTGGCTGGTTGGCTTGATGTTGGTGAGCGTTTGGCATGGCTCAATCGCGGTTGCGGGGTGATATTTATTTTAATTGCCGCGGCGTTATTGGCTGAGGTGTTAAATAGTTTCTTGGCTTAGGAATTAATCAAGTTTATGTTTAACGTGATTTTTTAAAAAGTGATACGTTTTCTAGAAAATTTTTATATAATTAAATTAATTATTGACTTTATTTGTTAAATCGTTATTATCATCCCATTGGTTTATAGCGCTTATCTTTCATAGGTGCTACATTATCCCACTTAATCTGCTATTGTTGCTCTGACATTGGCCACAACCTACGGAGGAATCATCGTGTCCTATTTAAACATTAAGACGTTTTCAAAGATTGAACGTATAAACTGCATGACAGCAATGACGACTTCGAAAAGGTTTGGCTGAATCTATATATAAGCTATTGAGTGATATCTTGTTTATTGATATCAACGCATAGCCTTCTATATCTACTCACTCTATCCCTCTTCTAAGTGCGCTATGTCAACATAGCTCGTAATCGTGCACGGCATTTTCGCGTTTGCTATTAGCTGTTTATTCGAAATTCTACCTTACTATTATCACTAATATTCTCGCTCAGCTCACGCTATTATTTAGTAAATAACTATTTATGTGTGTGCTATCTAAGCTTTCATTTTTAAGCTGAATATTTTGGTAGCGTAAAACTTCTTTTTAAAACGTCCATCATAAATTAATCATACATTTTTATTGATTTTTTAATTAATAAAGAAGCAGTATTTTATTGTCTATTTC
>Ga0098067_1000604_pt1 | contig 13021 bp, 10 predicted proteins | sample 26_taG_FD_92578 | JGI IMG/M metagenome (GOLD analysis project Ga0098067, IMG submission 92578) | Marine viral communities from Cariaco Basin, Caribbean Sea - 26_WHOI_OMZ | ecosystem: Environmental > Aquatic > Marine > Oceanic | place: Caribbean Sea: Cariaco Basin | collected 2014-11-09
CAGCGCGATGAAAAACAAAGACTGGTAAAACGCACACCTCCTTTTCGCTCTGTAAGGTGACTGTGTCGTTTCAATTTGGCACAGACAGAGCAACAGGAGATTTCTTTATGACTACTTCTAGTCAATTTATTTCGATTCTTATATTTTCTAAAAACCTTTCTCATACTCAGTTACTGGGTCATATGAGTGCGTTTTGCTGTCCTCATTTTTTCAACAGGACATTCGGTAAGCTTCACAACTCTTTATCAGTCCTTTCAATGCCAAGCCTAATGCTTATCTTGGGTTTATTACTATGCCTAATTACTTTTAATTTTGTCACATAGCAAGAAAACCAGCTAAAAATTTGAATGCACTCACCTCATTTAACTATTATTAAAAGGCAAAATTATGACAGCACATAGCGGTAAAACTCACCAAGATGACAATACTAATCGGAAGCAAGATGCGGGCGTTGAAGACTGGATGTTAGAGATATGGGACTGGATGGATAACCATAATATGTATGGTGGCCCTGATAGCATTGTCCCTCGTGAGCCTGAAGCATTACGTCAGTTAGAGCGACTTGATTTAGGATATGGAAAATTGACAAGTTATAAATATATTGATAATAAATCAGTATTACAAAGCGAAAGTGAGTCCACTAAGCCATTGCCAAGCGCTATCGGCAATTTGAAAAACCTAAAATATCTTAGACTAATAGGTTTTAAGACGCTGCCGGAAGAGATTGCGCAGCTAGATAACTTGGAGAAGCTAGTCTATATGCATAGCGCTTCCACTGAATTTCCCAATGTACTATGCCAACTAAAGACCCTTAAATCGCTTAATATCTTGTCAAAAAACTTAAATAAACTTCCTGATGAGATTGGCAATCTATCAGAGCTTACCCATTTTGATATGAGAGGGTCTAAGGTACAGCACCTACCCGACTCTATTAGCAATCTAACCAAGCTCACAAGTATTCAACTGTGTGCTAATGCAGATTTGCAGGCCTTGCCTGATAGTATCGGGAACTTAATCAACCTTGAAAAACTAGATATACGGGGTTCTGATTTAGAGACCTTACCAAGCTCTATAGGCAATCTGAATCAACTAAAAAACCTTGGGCTCTATCACAATGGGCTACAAAATCTGCCCGATAGTATTACCAATCTAAAAGCATTGGAACAACTCGATGTTAGCGAAAACCCTCTCTCGGATATCTCAGACACTGTTAATCAATTTTTGGATAGGTTTGGTGATCAAGCAACCTAGAAATAAGTTAACTTAGAGAAAAAGATAACCTAGAAAAAGCTGTCTGCGACTATGATTTATGGCGTGTAGATAAAGACAGTAAACGTCTATTAAATATCAAAAACCCAGACCACTTAAGTAGTCTGGGTTTATGTATTACATGTCTGTCTTTTATCAGGTGCCTAATTAGTTAACCACTACACCTCAATTTATTTTCGCGAAGACCGACGAGGACCACGACTTTTTGCAGGCCCTCTACCATTGGTAGCCGGTTTGCCATTGCGTCCAGTCTTTTTGCTATCTCCAAATGGACGTCTATCTTTACCTCTAGAACCCGTTGGCTTTTTAGGACCATCTTTGGAATGTCTAGGATTTCCCTTTGCTCCATCCGTTGATTCTGTAGACGCTTTGGACTTGGGCGAGGTATCAGCACGTGGTTTTTTTGGTGGCGTCTTATGAGATTTCTTGGGCTTAGTGCTGCCGCCCGAAGAGGAGCCTTCTATAGATTTAAGCAGCACAGACAACTCATTTTGGGTCAAATCTCGCCATTCCCCAAGGGCAATACCCTTAATATTCACATTCATGATCCGCGTACGTTCAAGCTTGACCACGTCATAGCCAAAATGCTCACACATGCGACGAATTTGACGGTTTAGACCTTGTACTAGCGTGATATTAAACACGTTAGGCGACACTTTAGTGACCTTACATTTCTTGGTCATCTTGCCCAACATAGGCACGCCACCCGATAACCCCTTAATAAAGCTATCGGTTATCGGCTTATTTACCGTTACCAAATACTCTTTCTCGTGATTATTACCCGCCCGCAATACCTTGTTGACCAAATCACCATTGTTGGTCAAAAATATTAGACCCTGAGAGTCTTTATCTAGACGACCGATGGGGAAAATACGCACACCATGTTTAACGAAATCAACGATGTTATCTTTCTCAGAGCTTTCCGTGGTACTCACGATGCCTACTGGCTTATTCAAGACAATAAAAACGAAGTTATTTTCGCCTTGAGGTTCAATGACCTGCCCATTAACTCTCACCGTATCGCCAGCAGTCACTTGATCACCTATCGAAGCGCGCTTGCCGTTGATGTAGACATTACCTTGTTCAATAAAGCGGTCAGCGTCTCTTCGAGAGCATATACCGCTAGCGCTGATGTATTTATTTAAACGAGTCGAGGGAGCGTTAAACATAGAGTACCGTTTTTACCTGATGAAAAGCCTTTCATCTTAGAAAGAAGCTTGAATTGAATAGAGCATTAATTACGCAGTGGTTTACATTATATAGGAAATCTGGGGCTGGTTTTAGGGGAGATGGTTATAACTTGGAAATGTCACTATAGCTATATGATTTAGGCGGGGTTTTAACAGGGGTTTTATATTATCTTCAGCGAACTACCCCCGAGTATTTCGGAGGTATTTTTGGATTAAAGATAGAGTTCTATAAAATAAGTAAAAACAGCATATTATTCAACGATCTTAATCACTCCCGATTCCGAATAATAGCAATAACCGGCAAAGCCACCACATACATCAACACCCCATACACCGCAGCAGGTAAAGCAATCACAGGTAAACCAACGGTAGTTGCCATAATAATAGGGGCTAAAGTGATGGCAGTGGTACTGTTTTGAATACTGGTTTCTATAGAGATCGTTTTGGTATCAAACCAACTAAGCTTCATTATCTTAGAGGTTAAAATACTGATAATAAATAAGATTACGATAATAGATACTAGCTCTATTCCTATAGAGGCTAATTGCTCTTGTAAGACTTGCCAGTTAGAAGCAATAGCGGCAAGGACAATGAGGACAAAAAAGACACTGGCTAGGCCATTAAGAACACCGCTTCGACGGCTCATAAATTCGGTAAATTTATAGCGGGCAAGCATACCCAGGCTTACGGGCAGCGCTGTCAATAAAAACATGACGACGCCAATTTTTACCGCGCTTATAGTACCCGCTTGGTCTTTCATAAAGTAGTTGAAAGCCAAAGTAATTAAAATCGGCAAGGTTACCACTGACAATAAGCTGACTACGCCGGTGAGGGCCACTGACAAGGCGACATTACCTTTCGCATAGTAGGTGAGCATATTACTAGTAACGCCACCAGGACAAAAACTGATCAGCATGATACCAAAGGCAATAGCCGGTGGTGGGGACATTAATAATACGACCGCTAAAGCCACTAGCGGTACAAAAATGACTTGGTTGACTAGACCTACAAAAAAAGCTTTAGGGTGCTTAGTGATAATCTTAAAGTCACTAGGTTTGAGCCCTGTCCCTAAGGTAAACATGATATAAGCCAATGCTAATGGCAGTAATATAACTAACAGGGTATTACTCATAAAACAGTCCTTGTAAAATTCAAAGTCCTACCAGAGTGCGGCAGGACTATATATCCTCTAAAGTAGTAAAGGTAAAACCATACCTTTTCATTTTTTAATAAAAACTTACTTTTCAATGCAAAAACGAGTGCTATTATCATTTATTATTATTGACTGGCTGCGTCATTATGGCACAGTAACTGTCTGTAAAACCTATAGATTTTAATTAGTATATATTTATTGGATGAAGAGCTATTTGCATCCCTTCTCTCTTCTAAACATTCCTTAAAAAGCTATTCTAATATGTACATTGCTATTCACGAAGTTGCAGAGCTTAAGCCATATAAAATCTTTTGACTGTCGCAGTGTAGCTCAGTTTACGGCAAATTTAGTTAAGAAAAACTTACTAGTAAGTTTAAATTAAAATAATCATACTATTGTATAACTAGAGAATATTCTCTATATTTATTTCTTCAAGTCTACTTGTTCTAATTGAGCTGCGCTTGCCTAATATCTAAAGATTTACCTTAGAACGTGACTGCTTAACGAAAGGGAATAAGCATGACTTCAGCAAGGATGTCGGATTTCAATAAGCCACCTATCTACTTGCAACCCAACCACCTTGCCGACTACCTATCGTCTCAGCAAGAGTATTGCTTATTCTTAGATATTGATGGCACGCTTGCCGACTTTACCCTAAATCCAAAAGACAGTTTCATCCCGCAGAATACTTTAACTCTTTTGCAGCAAATACAACATCATGACGGTCATATAGCTGTCATTACTGGTCGTAGTCTTGCCGAAGCTAAGCAGATGTTAGCGCCTTTGCAATTGCCTATTGCCGCTACTCATGGCCTAGAGATTAGCTTTGATAATCCTAAAGATAATAATGATAGCCCAGGTAGCGAACCAAGTATCACTAGCCCAGTAGACAGTGGTGAACTTAATGCTATAAAACAAGCTCTATTCCAAGCGTCTCAGCCCTATGACAATTTTACTATCGAAGAAAAACCCTATTCTGTCGCCCTACATTATCGGCAAAATCCCGCTTTAGCTGATGTCGCTCATACCATTGTTTCTGAATTAATTGAAGACCAGCCTAAGTGGGGATTAAAACCAGGAAAGTATGTTTGGGAGGTAGTCCCTAAGGGGGTCAATAAAGGCACTGCGATATTGACTTTATTAGAAAAAATACAAAGCAGCTCTGATTGTAATGGTGAACTGTATCCTATATTTATAGGGGATGACCTTACTGATGAAGCAGGCTTTATGGCTGTTCAGGGGGAAGAGAATACGCTAGAGAGTTCTAAAGGAAATCAGCACAGAGCAATCAAGGGTATGGGTATAAAAGTTGGCAGAGAGCCGACTTGTGCCCACTATTATGTGTATACTGTTTATGAGGTGACTGTTTTACTTGAAAGCATTTTAAATTTTTATAAACAACGCGCTTTTGCAGCATCTGACTTAATAGATGCCAACCCGCCCCTATTCAAACAATAGCGAGACATTTTATATGAGCCGCTTAATTGTCTTATCTAACCGGGTTAAAATGCCTGATAACAACCCGATGGCAGGCGGATTAGCGATAGCTTTGCACGATTTATTAAGAGCAAATTCCGGTATTTGGATGGGCTGGAATGGGGACATTATTGATAATGAAGACGGCTATCTGGCTAACGACTTTAGCCATAGCTCCCAACCGGTTTTAACCCATAGTGAGCAAGAGTGTGATGACAAGCCACCCATTACAACCACTGTCACCTATGTCACTACCGCGCTGACGGCGCAGCAATATCAGCATTTTTACTGCGGTTTTGCTAACAATGTGTTGTGGCCCCTACTCCATGAACGTAATGATTTAATCCAACAAGCCCCACAGGATTACGCGGGTTATCAAGCCGTTAACCAGATTTTCGCTCGTCAGTTAAAAAAATTCATTCAACCGGATGATGTGATTTGGGTACATGATTATCATTTTTTAAGTGTCGCCTATCACTGCCGTCAATTAGGTATACGCAATCGCATTGGGTTTTTTTTGCACATCCCATTTGCCCCTTTAGCGTTTTGGCAACCGCTTGCGCAAAGTGCTGAACTGATTCACCATCTTGCTCACTATGATGTGCTTGGCGTGCAAACGTACCGCGATAAAGCCAATAGCAGCGTAGTCTTCGCATACTATTTAAAAGATTACTTAATAAGCGATGATTACCGGCAAGAAAAGGGGGCAATCGACTATCAAGTGATTAACCGTTTGAAAGACTCACGACCACAGGCTATGACCACCCAAGCAAATTCTGCTAAGACTAATCGGTCAGCGCCGCTCTCATTACTTCTTACATTAGACTCAAAGTCAGCTGCCCCGCATCTGCTAGCCATTAACGCCTATCCCATCGGGGTTAATGTAGCGAAAATCCAACAGCAGGTCAGTCATTTGCTATCACAAACACCCTGTCACTCTTCAAACCTTATCCAGAAAAATAACGCTATAAAATCTGCCGCTCAACAGATTATTGCCGTCGATAGAGTCGATTACTCCAAAGGATTGTTGTCGCGATTTTCAGCGTATCGCACCTTTTTACAGCATTATCCAAACTATCAAAACCAACTGCAATTTTTGCAAATCGCCTGCCCTAGCCGTTTGGATTTACCTACTTATCAACAGCTTCATGGCGAAGTTAGACAGGCTATCCATAATATTAATCAGCAATTTTTGCCTACTAATGCTAATGCGGTAGCTTTAGAGACTACAGACTTTGAGACGGTTAATGGCGCAGCTAGTCCTGTAAAAACAGATAACATCTTTGAAAACAATAGACTTATCGAACTTTGGCAGGCGGTTACTTATAGTGAAAGTGCGTTAAACCATGATGCCTTAATGTCGGCGTTTTGCCAAAGTGACATCGGTTGGGTCAATTCGCTAAAAGACGGTATGAACTTAGTGGCAAAAGAATATGTCGCTGCGCAAAATCCTGATAACCCTGGGGTATTGCTGTTATCACGCTACGCTGGTGCTGCTGAACAAATGGAGGAGGCGGTCATAATAGACCCGCTGCAACCCGACAGTATTATTCACGGGTTAAAAACAGCCTTAATCATGCCACTAGCAGAGCGAAAATCCCGTTATCAGACTTTATTTCAAGGGTTAGAGCAGCATAATTTGCATACTTGGCAACAAGACTTCCTAAAAGACTTACACCACTGTGCGCATAAAATATAACAACAGATTTTAAACGTATTCGCTATAAGTAATTAACGATAATGTTTACTCCACTTTAATAACCTGAATAGCTTTAATGACTTCATAAAAATAAGCAGGAAGCCGCTGATGTACGCTGCAAAGTTAATCCTCAATAATCCTCTGTTATGTAGTATTAAGACTACTGTAAAAGACCTTATCTCTGCTGATAAGCAGGTGGGTAATTTGGTAGCTAAAAAAGATAATATGTCGGATAAATTGCGCCATGATATTTTACTTAGTTTAGTAGCCTATAGTAATGACATACCGCATCCTGCTAGTGGTAATACGTCTGGGTCTGAGTCTGAATCAGCGCCCAACACCTTGATCCGTTGGCAAGTTTTAGCTTATGTTGCCAGTATCGACTTAACGATTGCCAAATGGTTCGAATCGCATTTAGATGCTCTAAGTATTCTACATGAGCTAGGCTATGAGCAATCAACTGCAGGACTGTGGGCAATTTGGGCAGCAGAGGGTCATCCCGACCCTATTCGTTATGAGCAAGGCAAGATTAGCGGCACCAAAGCGTGGTGCTCAGGGGCTAATATGGTGAATCATGGACTGCTGACCTATCGAGATGAGGACGGACAGTCGCAATTACTTATCGTGGCTATGCAACAAGCTGGAATTGCAATTGACAATAGCGAGTGGCAAGCGGTGGGGATGCAAGCTTCCGATACAGCCACTGTGCAGTTTCATGAGGTAGCGGCTAGCAATGTGGGCGCGCCTAATGCTTATCTGGACCGGGTTGGGTTTTGGCATGGAGCAGCAGGCGTTGCCGCTTGTTGGTATGGCGCTGCAGCTACCCTAGCCGCTTATTTAATCGAAGCTGATCAGCATAAACCCAATGATTATAAAGCCATGTATTTGGGCCAAATTAGCACTGCATTGGCTATCACCCAGCAGTACTTTCATCATGTGGCGGATTTAATAGATACTCGACCGCAGGATAGCCATGAGCTCGCTATTCGCCAATTAAGAGCCCAGGTTGAACAGACAGCTCGGCTCGTGATAGACACTGTCGGTCAGGCGTTAGGGGCAGCACCTTTTTGTCGCAATGCTCATTTCGCCAGATTATCGGCAGATTTAGCCGTGTTTATTCGCCAAAGCCATGGGGCTTTTGATAGTCAGAAAATAGGCGAGTTAACCAGCCAGCTAGCCAACCAAATCTCTAATGATTCAGCGGACAGCTTGACTGCAAGACAGGACAATATATGGCAACTATAGCTGCTAAGCCGTTAGACACCTCTGCGAACCTCCACCCTATCGTTGGTGACCGAGTTATAGAGGGTGATGGCACCAGTTCAGAGGCTTGGCAAAATTGGCAAGGTTTGCAAGCGCTACCACGATTCAACATAGCAAATACTTTTGCCCCGCAGCGACGCGTCTGTATTTTTTCACCGCACCCTGATGATGAAGTACTAGGCTGTGGCGGTTTGCTACAGCAAGTAGCGGCGAATGGCAATCCTATCGTACTGATTCATGTGACCAATGGTACGCAAAGCCACCCCGACTCACAGATTTATCCACCGGAACAGTTGGATAGCATCCGACCGCAAGAGAGCCAGTCGGCGCTACAGGCATTGGGTATTACACAGCAAGTGACGACTATTGCGCTAGGTTTGACAGATGGTAAGGTCTTTAATGAGCAAGCGCAGTTTAATGAGCAATTAACCGCTATCCTTCGGCCTACCGATATTTTAGTGGCGCCTTTCGCTCATGACGGTCACCCTGATCATGAGGCCACCGGTCAAGTCGTCGCAGCTTTTGCCAAGCAGCACCAGTTGGCGTGTTATCAAGTTTTGATTTGGGCGTGGCATTGGGCAAAGCCTGCTGACCATCGTATTCCTTGGCACTGTGCTATAAGAGTCGATTTGACCACGGAACAAGCCGAGCGCAAAGCTCAAGCTATTGCTTGTTTTAAAAGCCAAATTACCGTGGATGAAAGTACCGGTAACCCGCCCATACTATCCCCGCAAACTATCGCTAGAATTAGCCAGCCTTGGGAAGTTTATTTATATGAGTGATACTCGCACAGACGACCAATCTAATAGCTATTCGGAAAGCTACTTTGACACGTTATACAGCGGTAGTAGTGACCCTTGGCAGTATCAGACCCGCTGGTATGAACAGCGCAAACGCGATATGTGCCTCGCCGTACTACCGCAAGCTGATTATAGTAATGCTATTGAGCTGGGTTGTGGCAATGGGGTATTTAGCGAATTACTGGCGCAACGCTGTCGAACTTTGCTCAGCATTGATGGTAATAATAAAGCAGTTCATCTCGCTCAGCAGCGCTTGGCAAATACGCCGCACGTTAAGGTCATGCAAGGTGTTATTCCTAGTGTCTTATTAAATCTAACAGAGGTGTGCGAGCAAACTTATCCTTCGTCAGAATTACCAAACAGCTTGCCTGCCCATACCCCACCCTTTGATTTAATTGTTATTAGTGAAATTTTATATTATTTATCGCCAGAGGACATTGATAAGGTAATAGCTTGGATTGGACAAAATCTAGCTAAAGGTGGCACCCTACTGTGCTGTCACTGGCGCTACCCTATTGAAGGCTTTGCGATGACCGGCGAGACGGTACATCAACGTTTCTATCAAGCCTTTAATGGCGCTAATGATGTCAATACTGCCAACTCTAAACCAATGACTTTTACCCAGCAAAGTAAGACTGTTGATAGCGATTTTCTACTAGACGTTTGGCAAAATTCGTTAAAGTCAGTAGCCATGCAAGAAAGCTTGGTATAACGGGGTATGAAAGTCGACAAAACCACCTCAGATATAACACCACATATAAAGATAGCCATTGTGATTCCCGCTCATAACGAGGAGCTGACTATTACTCAGTGTTTAGCCTCGGTGCAGAGTGCTATCGAGCAATTGCCCGCAAGCATTATAGCGTATCCGTTGGTAGTCTTAGACAGCTGTAGTGATGACACAATGGCGTTGGTAAAAGCTGCGGAAGTCGATTATATAGCCGGTGATTATCGCTGTGTTGGACAAGCACGCGATGTAGGTATTCGTCATGCTATCGATAACTATAGCGCGACTTGGCTAGCCTGCACCGATGCGGACTCAGTGGTAACTTCAGATTGGCTAATGCAGCAAGTCACTCATATAACACAAAAACCTACCGATATGATATGTGGCGTGGTGAGTATTGACAGTTGGGCGCATCTCTCGCCGCAGACGCGTAAAGAGTATATTGCGCATTATCAAGATAAGATGGGGCATCATCATATTCATGGCGCTAATTTAAGCTTTAGTAGCGCGGCCTATGTTGCTGTCGGTGGCTTTGCGCCCTTACCTTGTCATGAAGATGTGGTTTTGGTGGAACAGTTTGAGAGTGCCGGCTATGCAATTACTTGGAGCAATCGAGTGCGGGTGATTACCAGCAGCCGTTTGCAAGCACGCACGACAGAAGGCTTTGCAGCATTTTTAGTGAAATTGGAACAAAGTAATTCACCCTAGTTATACCTAAAAATCCATTTTAAAACCCTAATCAAGAAATACTTTTAGCAAACTAAGATAATTTAAGTCTACTCCATTTTTTACCCTCATAAAAAAAGGCCACCAATACTATTTGAAATAGGGTTGGTAGCCTTTTTTGTTTTGCACTTTTTATTTAATTACTGGTTATTTAGCTGCTAATCATTTAGGTACTGGTTATTTAGCTGTTAGCCTTAAAGAGAGACTATATCAACTTATCAGCCCACTATGGTTTATTCGGTCAATTGCTCACGCAGCGCTGTTTTAAGCACTTTACCGATAGCATTCCGTGGTAACGAGTCTACGATTTCTAAGCGCTCCACTTGTTTAAAGATGGCCACGCCTTTATCGTCACGCAGGTAATTGTTAATCGCCTCTAACTCTACCACCTGATCCTTTTTAGGGACGACAAAGGCACAGACGCGCTCCCCCATAATTTTATCAGGGGCACCGACAATCGCTACGTCGGCAATAGCTGGATAAGCCATTAATAAGGTTTCAATTTCTACGGGCGAGATATTCATCCCCCCACGAATCACTACATCTTTTAAGCGACCGAAGTACTCTAAAAACTCTTTGTTCTCGCCAGCAATTTGGAATAAATCTCCCGTCTTAAACCAACCATCCGCATCAAAAGAGCGTGCTGTGACCTCAGGGGCGCGCCAGTATCCTGAGAATACCGCTGGTCCTTTAACGCGTAGCTCCCCAATAACTCTAGCTTCTAAGATTTCCTCTTCCGTATCAGGATCGACAATACGCGCTTCAAAACCATCTGTGGTTAGCGAACCGTCTTTACTTTGCGCAAAAAACCTAGGGAAGTAACGGGCTCTAAGCACAGGATCGGCGATGACCCCATACGAGCTCATCAAAGCAGAGCCTTCGTTGGAACCAAAAAGGTTCGTGATATGCACATCGTATTTTTCTTGATAGCCAGTGACCATCCATTCTGACAATGGTGCAGACCCAGAGCCGATAGTTCTTAAACGGTCAAAATTGATGCCTTTTAGCATGTCATCGTTCTGCAGCAATAGATTCAGTAGCGTTGGTGGCGCTGAAGTATTGGTGATATCTTCATCGCGGATTTGCTGAATAAACAAACCTAAATCAAAAGGATGATGCTGTACTAACGTCCCCCCATTGATTGCCCAAGCAAAGAAGCAGGTGCCAATACCGGCCATGTTGACCATAGGGAAAGGATTCAGGAAATTAGCGCTGCTCTGTACTTCATTCGCCTCACTAATCAATCGTGCTATAGACAGCCATTCGTTATAACTTCTGGGCACGCCTTTGGGAGAAGACTCTGTGCCTGAAGTCCAGCAAATGGTAAAGACGTCGTCTGCGCAAACATTAGCAGTCTTAACGGCGTTTGCCACCGCAGCAGCATCGTCATCTGTGTAGCTTAGCAGCTCAGCTTCGACCTCCACCACATCGGTGCTGTTGTCCACATCACCTAGGCAAAATACTTTTTCTAACATGGGACTAGCCGCTTGTAAGCGCAGAACTAGCGCGGCGTGGTCATACTTGCCAATACAAGAGGCGGTAATAATAGCTTTGGCATCTACTTGTTGAGCAATGTCTTTAAGCTCATTGTCACGGTATAGCGTTGGTACGGGGCTGACAATGATACCTAGGCGAGCACAGGTTAGATAAACAATAGACAGATCAACGATATTGGGCAGTTGTACGATTAAGACATCATCTTTTTTTAGACCGTGTCTTGTAAACATAGCGGCATAGCGCATGACTCGCTCTTCAGACTGCTGCCAAGTGAGTCTGGTGGGCTCGCGACCATAAAGCTCCATAGTGTTGGGCGCATCAACGAGGGCCATAGTATCAGGATGGTCGGCGGTATGCTTTTTGAAAATGTCATCTAGCGTGACTTCTTGCCACCAGCCTTTCTCTTTATACTTTGCGATTCTTTCTTTTGGAATAACAATCATTTATCCACATCCTTATGTCGTTTAAATTTAAAATCAGCCTTCTAGCTGGTTATTTTTTAAAGCTTAAAATACCCACAATGTCCTTATAAGCCGTCTCCTGCATCATAGCATCGATACAGGAAACGGCTGTGCTCTAAAAATTACTGTTGAGATATTTGCATCACTTGTTACGCAATAAATTTTTTTGAATTTTCCCAATAGAAGTTCTAGGAAAATCATCGATGATGCGAAATTCTTGCGGCACTTTAAAATAGGACAAATACTGCTCACAAAACTGCCTTAACTCATCATCGGTAACTTGCTGCCCCTCGTATATTTTAATATAGGCTATAACGGCCTCTTCACGCAGGTGATCGGGCTCACCGATTACCGCACAAGCTTGTACAGCTGGGTGTCCCGATAGAATATTTTCAATTTCCATTGATGAGATGTTTTCACCTGCTCTTTTAATCATGTCTTTATTACGATCGACAAACCAAATAAAACCGTCGCTATTGATATAGCCATTGTCTCCCGTAAACAGCCAGCCGTTTTGCAGCGTTTTTGCCGTCGCTTCTTGGTTTTTATAATAGCCTTTCATCAGCGAGGGGCCAGTCAATACGATCTCTCCTACAGCCAATAGGGGCAGCTCTTGTCCGTCTTCATCCAAGATTTTTACCTGATGACCGAGTGCCGCTTTGCCAATGGCGTAAATACCCGTCTTTGGGTCAATAGGCATCTCTTCGTATAGCGGCGTGACAATATTGGAAGTAATAGATTCAGTTAAGCCATACCACTG
>Ga0098067_1000605_pt1 | contig 13016 bp, 11 predicted proteins | sample 26_taG_FD_92578 | JGI IMG/M metagenome (GOLD analysis project Ga0098067, IMG submission 92578) | Marine viral communities from Cariaco Basin, Caribbean Sea - 26_WHOI_OMZ | ecosystem: Environmental > Aquatic > Marine > Oceanic | place: Caribbean Sea: Cariaco Basin | collected 2014-11-09
AAATAATGGCTTCAATAAAATGCTGCGGTAATATTAAATCACCATTTATTTCTTCTTCAAATTTATTTTTAGCTTGGCGTGACAGCTGTAACCAATGGGCATTTGGATAATGTTGCGCTAAGTGGTTTTTTAAATAATCAATCGTGCTATTAGCTATTTGCTTATCCGTCTGGGCAGCACTGTCATGAATATGGTTATAAATGACGCTATGTGCCATTAAGCCACGCGCATTAATCGCCTCTAAACTAAGCAAGGTATGATTGATACTACCAAGCCGACCTGATGTGACTAGAATAACTGGATAACCTTGAGTGGCAATATAATCTAAGGTTAATAGCTGCTCGGTTATGGGCACCAGCAAGCCACCTGCGCCCTCTAATAGCACCACATCGTAGTTTTGTTGCAATTGCTGCGTCGATTTGGTGATTGTTTCAGGGTCTAAAACGGTACTGGCAAGTTTCACTGCCAAATGCGGCGACGCCGGCTTCTCATAACGATACGGACAAGTAGTAAAGTCAAAATCACAAGGCTGTAGTGCAATTCCCATTAATTGACGATGAGTAACAATATCATCGGCAATATTCATCTCGCCAGTATCACAATTGACGCTAACACCTGTTTGTACCAGCTTTTGAGTGATGACGTTAATGCCTTGCTGTATCAGGGCTTTTGCTATCATGCCTGTGGCATAGGTTTTACCAATATCGGTATCAATACCGGAGATAAATAGCACTCTCATAGCGAAGCTCTATTGGTCGTAGAAGTTTGATTCAAATAAGCAGTGACGACGGTTAGTAGCGCTTGGCATAACGTCACCAGTTCATCATCAGTAATGACATAAGGCGGCATAATATAGACCAATTTGCCAAAGGGTCGCACCCAAATGCCATTGTCAATCAGCAAAGACTGAAAAACTGGCATATCAACCGCCTCATCTAGCTCAATCACAGCGACCGCGCCTAAACAACGTACCTCTTTAACACCTTTTAATTTTGCCGCTGTGGCTAGCTGCTCATCCATCAGCGCTTGCATATTTACCGTACGCGCTTCGATATCATAAGATAAGATTAAATCAATCGAGGCACAGGCCACCGCACATGCCAACGGATTGCCCATAAAGGTCGGACCATGCATCAGGGCTGGATAGTCGCTTTGGCTAATGGTTTCGGCAACCTCGCGGGTACAGAGGGTCGCTGCAAAGGTCATATAACCGCCTGTTAACGCCTTGCCAATGGTCATAATATCAGGGCTGATACTCGCATGTTCGCAAGCAAACAGCTTGCCACTACGCCCAAAACCAGTGGCGATTTCATCAGCAATCAGCAGTACGTCATGCTTATCACACAATTGGCGTAGCAACTGCAAATACTCGGGATTATAAAAGCGCATCCCGCCTGCACCTTGAATAACAGGCTCAATGATAAATCCAGCAAGCTGATGGCTGTGTTTAGCAAAAAATGTGGTTAATTCATCACGCTCATTTTGAGCTAGCTCACGCTCAAATCCTAATGGCGGTGCAGGGACAAAATGCTGCAAAGGCAATTGTTTACCATACAGGCTATGCATGCCGCCGACTGGGTCACAGACACTCATTGCATGCCAGGTATCGCCATAATAGCCAGAATGGGTCGAGGCAAATTGGTTTTTATTGGGACATCCGGCTGCAATTTGATATTGCAGCGCCATTTTTAGCGCTACTTCGACGGCAATGCTGCCGCTATCGGCATAAAATATCGCATCAAGACCATCCGGGACAATGGATAATAATTTTTTACCCAAATCTATGGCTGGCTGATGGGTTAAGCCGCCAAACATCACATGCGCCATTTTGCCCAATTGTGCAATCATCGCTGCATTGAGCACTGGATGATTATAGCCATGAACGCTTGCCCACCATGACGACATACCATCAATCAGGCGCGTACCATCTTTAGTAACGATATAAACCCCTTCAGCATGGTCAATAACGATATTTGGATAGGTGGGCGGCAAGCTGGCATAAGGATGCCAAAGGTGCTGTTGGTCGAAATCGTTGGTTGAGAGGTTATTTGTTAAGGGGTTGGATCTCATCATTTTTTATTTGCCAGTAATACGTTTGTATTTTGCCAATAAATCGCTTTGGGTTTCGACGTGGTTTGGGTCATGCGGGATACAGTCGACAGGACAGATGACCACGCATTGCGGCTCATCAAAATGACCGACACACTCTGTACATAAATCAGGGTCGATGACATAAATATCATCGCCCTCTGAAATGGCTTCATTTGGGCAAGCAGGCTCGCAGACATCGCAATTGATGCATTCATCGGTAATTAATAACGCCATAAACTGCTCCTTATTTGCTAGCAGTTGATAATAAATGAGTACGTCCGTGGTTTACGATTACACTTAATATTAAACCACCAGCCCATCATTAAAGCTTAGCTTGTTAAGCGTTTAGCTAAATTTAGCTGCTGAGTTTTTGTATAAAAGCTTCTGAAACGCAAGGTGGCACAAATTTCGTCACATCGCCGCCAAGTTTGGCAATTTCACGAATCATGGTTGATGAGATAAACGAGTAATTTTGCGACGGGGTTAAAAATACCGCTTCAAAGTTTTCATCAAGCTCGCGATTCATATTGGCCAGCTGAAACTCATATTCAAAGTCTGACATCGCTCGCAGACCTCGTAATACGGCGGTGGCATTTTTTTCGCGCATAAAATCGACCAGCAAGCCTTCAAAGCCAATCACCGACACTTGCGGCAAATCCGTAAATACCGTCTCAACCAAATGCACGCGCTCTTCGAAGTCAAATAAAGGTTTTTTATGATGACCAGAGGCCACGGCGATGACGACCTCATCGAACAATTTAGCCGCGCGTTTAACCAAGTCGACATGACCGTTGGTAATCGGGTCGAAGGTACCAGGGTATAAAATTTTGGTGTGCAATTTTGAAGAAGTAGCAGAAAGGCTCATAACAGGGCTAATATGGTTAATGATAATGACCCATATGCTAGCAAATTTTGCTCAAACTTCCTACTTATCTGCTACATTTGTCCTAACAGCCGATTTACCTTTTCGCTGTGCGCTTTGCTACAATAGGCGGTTCGACTCATCGCTCTTAATAGGTAAAAAAATATCTACATTTAAGGGTTAGAATGAGGAACAGTTAGACCGGGACAATTTATACAAACCATGTAGTTTGAAGTCCTTATGGAGAAATTATGTCAAAAAAATCAAAAAAACCTGACAATCAAATCTGTGCCAATAAAAAAGCTCGTCACGAGTATTTTATTGAAGAGACCTTTGAGGCAGGTCTATCGTTACAAGGCTGGGAAGTGAAGGCCATTCGTGCCGGTAAAATGACCATTACCGAAGCGTATATTATCTTTCGTAATAATGAGGCGTTCTTGTTTGGCGCCCATATCCAGCCGCTGCTTTCAAGCTCAACGCATGTCAGCCCTGATAGCATCCGTACCCGTAAGCTGCTGCTTAATCGCCGCGAAATTGAGAAACTCATGGGCGCGGTCAATCAAAAAGGCTATGCCTGCGTACCATTATCTTGCTATTGGAAAAACTCTTTAGTGAAATGCCAAATTGCGCTTGCCGTTGGTAAAAAGCAGCATGATAAACGTAAAACGCTAAAAGACCGCGACTGGGAGCGTGATAAGCAGCGCGGCTTTAAGCAGCATTTGGATTAAAATTTTCGTAAGATAAGTTTTAATCTAATGTAAAAAGGACGATTCAGCATATTGTTGAGTCGTCCTTTTTTATGACATTGCTAAGGTAAACTTATTAATTTAACGGAGCAAATTTTAGACCGTTTGGGCAATTTTGCTCACTTTTGACTCTTTATGAGCGCGGCGTAATTGACGGATACCGTGCGCGATTAGGCAAGCGATTCCGAGCCAAATTAAGCCATAACTATAAATCATCGCTGATTCAAAAGGATTGCCCAAGACAGTGATTGCTAAGATAAATAATAACGCCGGCTCAATATAGCTCATCATACCGTAAACGTTGACAGGGAGCATTTGACTGGCGTCAACATTGGTTTTCATCGCCAGCACGCTAAGCATGCCAAGTCCTACCAACATCATGATAAAAAAGCTAGAGCTGCCAACCAATCCTAAACTGCTCGGCGCAATGAATAATAAATAGGCGACGGCAAACGGTGCAAAGATGGTCAAATCCACCAGCAAACCTGTAATCGCGCCGATACCTTGTAGGCGGCGTAAGATATAATAAACAGGATAAGTGCCGCAGACCCAAAGCGTCGCCCAAGAAACACTTTGGGTACGTACAATCTCACTACCGACGCCGAGGGCGGCAAAGCCAACGGCCAACCATTGCAGACGGCTTAATTTTTCGCCAAATAGGACGCAACCAAACACCACCATCATCAGTGGAAAGAGAAAATAACCCATTGCGGTTTGCACGCCTTGACCATTAACTGGCGCCCACATAAACAGCCAAAACTGGCTGAGAAATATCGGCGTTGGTAATAATAACCATACCCATTGCTTTACCGTGCGCAGCGCCTTTAATTTATCGAGATGTAAACCTAAACGCCCACTAATCAGCAAATACCCTATTAGCGCCGCCCACATCGCTAGCATACGCCAGATAAAAACTTGGGTGCCAGATAATGGCGCTAAAAAACTGCTATAGGCATAAAGTACACCAAACAACAAATTCGATAATATCGCCAGCGCCACGCCCATTATTAATGTACGCTGCTGTTTGCTACCTGCCGTCCAAACAGCAGGCAACGGCAAGCGTGAAACGGTAGCTGCGAGCATATTAGTAGAGACATTAGAGGGCGTTGGATTGGACATGATAAGCACCGTAAATATAAATAGACGTTAGAAGGCTTAGCGATTTCTTTATTTTACTTATTCAATTATTCACAAGCTTTGATTGCTAAGCTTTAATCAATAGCGTCTATTTTACTAAGATGCTATGAGAAATTATTTCTATATAATCTTTTATTAGAATAAATTTACTTCGGAAATTACTAAAACTTAGTTATTTTCTTATATTTATATCATTAACAATAATATTTATAATAAAAATATTAATATTTGTGATTTTCTAGGGAAGAGATACTGTGAGCCATATTTTAGACGATACCGATAAAGCGATTTTAAATTTGCTACAGGACGATGCGACTTTGCCGTTAAAAACGGTCGCAGAACGTGTACATGTTTCTATCGCTACCACCCAGCGCCGTATTCAAGCATTAATAGATAGCGGTGTGATTACCAAACAAGTCGCTATTGTTGATCCAAATAAGGTCGGTTACGGGCTTACGGCAGTGGTCATGATAGAGATGTCGCGCTCCAATACCTCGATGCAGCATCGATTTGAGCGCTTAATGCATGATCAGCCGCGAGTAATGAGCTGCTATGAAGTGTCAGGAGATGCCGATTTTATGTTGATGGTCAATGCCAAAAACATGAACGATTATCATGAATTTACCCGTAATTTGCTGACTTACGAGAACAATGTGCGCAGCTTTAAAAGCCAGTTTGTAATGAACTTTACCAAGAGCGGCACCAAGATTTTGCTTGATTAATATCAGCTACAAAGCCCATGCAATTTTTATCATTAATAAAAGTGGATAAGTCATCGCTAAAACAGGTACGATAGCAACGAATGTTTGGCATTAAATGCTAGATAAACTATCAACCGTATAGCAGACAAGGAAGCCTGATAATGAGTAAAAAGATACCGCCTATCGATACCAATAAGAATGCTCAGACCCTATCGAAGTTATTCAATCCAAAAACCTTATTAACAGGCGCATCACTTGCGGCATTGCTTGCCAGCTCAGGCTGCGCCACCAGCTCTTTATTAGAAAGTGACAATCACGTCAGCACCAAAGCTAGCAAGCAAATCTTGTCTGAAGACCAAATTGTCGCCTTTGGTCGTCCTGCGCAGGCATTACCAAAAACGCCCAACGCTACCATGGTTATCGTCGGTGAAAAGAACAGCTATGTGCTGACCCAAGGCGGGACGGAAATGATTGGTTTATTAAGCAATCTGACGCCAAAAAATATCCACGTCGATAACGACATGAGTTTTTATGTGCCCAATAATGATGGCTATTTTCAGGGTGAAATGAAGCTGTCGTATGCCAAATTAAAAGATGAATTCCAGCGCTCAGATTATCAATTCTTTTTGCAAAACAATGGGCGCGACTGTACTTCAGCCAGCGACCAACGCATCAATGCTCAGCGCTTTTGCTTTAGCGTACCTGTCAAAGGTGCTATCTATCCGCAAGTGAGTAATTTAAGCTTGATTCAATCTAATTACCGCGCTTTAAGTAAACCTTATACGGTCAGTTTTTATACTCAAAATCATCAACAACAAGTGTCTCGTAGCGGTGCCAATACCGCGCAAAAGCTGGTGTTATTGCCATTTGCCTTAGCCTTTGATGTAGTCACCTTTCCCTTTCAACTATTAGATCAATAAATTTTTTAGTTTAATTCATACATAAACAAAGAAGGGTTGTTAACGTTTAATAATCCTTCTTAGCAAGAGATTATCCCAAACTATCAATAACTTACCTCGCTATTATAAAATCTCTTTTTTACATAATGAAAGCAATTCATGTTAAAATGAGCGCTTTTAAATGAGCCGTTGTTTATAAATAACGATAACGGCTTTTTTAGTGCCACTTTTTTAATTAACAGGTCCGCTCATGTCTGCCGATACCATCGCCCGCACCGCCTTTAAACAAGGCACCAAACCACTTTACGACTACGACAAACATTGGGCGAGCTGCTACGAGCCTGCGCCTTATTTGCCAATGAGCCGCAAAGAAATGGACGATTTGGGCTGGGATGCCTGTGATGTCATCATCATCTCAGGCGATGCCTATGTCGACCACCCAAGCTTTGGCATGGCGATTATCGGCCGTTTATTAGAAGCGCAAGGCTTTCGCGTCGGTATCATTGCCCAGCCAGATTGGAAGAGCAAAGATGCCTTTATGGAGCTTGGCAAACCGGTTTACGCGTATGGTGTGACCGCCGGCAACATGGATAGCATGATTAACCGCTATACCGCCGATCGTAAAATCCGAAGTGATGACGCTTACTCGCCCGGTAACGCGGCTGACAAACGTCCTGACCGCGCCGCTATCGTTTATAGCCAGCGCTGCCGCGAAGCCTATCCTGATGTTCCTATTATCTTGGGCGGAATCGAAGGCAGTTTACGCCGAATCGCTCATTATGATTATTGGTCAGACAAAGTCCGCCGCAGTATCTTGATGGATGCGCGCGCTGATGTCTTGTTATATGGCAATGCTGAGCGTGCCATCGTCGATGTGGTGCATGGTTTATCAAAAGGTTACACCTTTGAACAAATGAGCAGTTTGCGCGGTACGGCGTACTTATTGACCCCGACCCGCCGTCATTGGCAAGCGGGCATGACCGAGGTTGCTAGCAATGATGTCGATACCGTTGGCCGCGTTGATCCCATTATTAATCCGTATGTCATGACTGAAGACGTTGATCAATGCTCAATCGAGCAAGATAAGACTAGCCCCTCACCCGTTGGACAAGCTACGTCAGCAATGACAGGCATGTCAGCCCAATATGCGAAACAGTATCAAGGCTTTGTCGCCGAACCCGTGACCAATAAAGTCTTAAATGCTGAGCAAGTCGATGAAGATACGCAAGTGGTGCAAATGCGCGGCTTTGATAAACCACAAACCGCACGTAAACATAAACTTAAAATGCCGCCGCGTGAGCAAACGGTCATTCGCCTGCCTGATTATGAGCACGTCAAAGCTGACCCAGTGTTGTACGCACATGCCAACCGTATCTTACACCTTGAAACCAATCCGGGTAACGCGCGTGCCTTGGTGCAGCGTCATAGTAGCGGCGCTGGTAACTCGCATACCTCGATTGACGTTTGGCTCAATCCGCCACCGATTCCGCTCTCAACCGAAGAGATGGATTACGTCTTTGATTTGCCGTACGCGCGTCTGCCGCATCCAAGCTATGGCGATGCGCGCATTCCTGCTTATGACATGATTAAATTTTCGGTCAATATCATGCGTGGCTGTTTTGGCGGTTGTACGTTTTGCTCAATCACTGAGCACGAAGGTCGTATTATTCAAAACCGCTCAGAAGAGTCTATCTTGCGTGAAGTTGAAGCGATTCGTGATACGGCGCCAAACTTTACTGGCGTTATTTCTGACCTTGGTGGGCCGACCGCCAATATGTATCGACTCAACTGTAAAGACGAGACGATAGAGAAGAACTGCCGTAAGCCGTCTTGTGTCTATCCTGATGTCTGCGATAACTTGATTACCGATCACAGTAATTTAACCCAGCTATACCGTAAAGCGCGTGATATCAAAGGCGTGAAAAAGATTCTTATCGCCTCAGGTTTGCGTTATGACTTGGCGATTAAAGACCCTGAATACGTCAAAGAATTGGTCAGCCATCATGTTGGCGGTTATCTAAAGATTGCCCCTGAGCACTCTGAAGAAGCGGTACTGTCAAAAATGATGAAACCTGGCATGGGCAACTACGATAAATTCAAAGCCATGTTTGAGCAGTACAGCCAAGAGGCCGGCAAAGAGCAATATCTGATTCCGTACTTTATCGCCGCTCACCCCGGCACTAGAGACGAAGATATGATGAATCTTGCGCTGTGGCTAAAAAGTCATGGCTACCGCGCTGACCAAGTACAGGCGTTTTATCCGAGTCCGATGGCGACCGCGACCACCATGTACCATACGCATAAAGACCCACTGCATAAAGTGAGTCGCAGTGAGGGCGATATGGATATCGTCAAGTCTGGCAAGCAGCGTAAACTGCATAAAGCTTTCTTACGTTATCATGACCCAAAAAACTGGGTCATGCTGCGTAAAGCGCTGCAAGATATGGGACGTGGGGATTTGATTGGTAAAGGTCGCGGCTGCTTAATCCCGCCATTTAACGCCAGTTTAGAAGGTCGCGATGCCGCGCAAGACAGCTATCAATCGGCGCGTAAAAAGAACAGTCGCTTGGGCAATGACTCAGTGAAACGCAGTAATAATAGTCCTAACGCTGCAAAAAACACCTCGGGTAAAAGCACATCGAGCAAAAATCACAAAAAAGTCAGTAAAGGCAACTTCCAAACACAGCATACAGGTCTGCCACCGCGTAAGACTAAATAGTTCAATACGAAACAGTTAAGCAGCTGTTAACGTTTTTTTGTCTTAACCATGCCCAAATTAAAGCGCCTATCAGCTCAGCAGTCGATAGGCGCTTTTTTATGTTTTGCCCATTAAATATATTGGTCTTTTTAAATAACTGTTTGAGCTTATAGTCAAAATATCCTAAAAACGCGGCGGTATTGCTGATATCAATTTTTTGTAGCCTCTGTCTGCGTAGGCACAGCAAGCAAGAAAAATTGATATTAGCAGTGCGTGATGTATTGATATTATTTTTCATCCGCTATAGTTATTTTACAAAGGCTATTAAGGTCAGCGTTACATTAACCAGTGTTTAAGTAACTTAACGAACATGTAACAAACAATTTCTAACATTATCTAGAAAGTCTTTTCGTTAACATAGGCGCTATATGCATAAGGCGCCGTTAAAAAGCGCACGATTAGAAAAAGCATAGTCGAAAAATACCTGCTAATTTTTACATTTTTGGAGAATGCCATGAATACCCTAACCAAAGTTGCTGTTGCCCTACCTACTCTAGCGCTACTTAGTGCCTGTGCGACCACCGCACCTACTACGCCAAACAAAACCCCTGCGTCAGAAAGCGTGACCGATGTCGCCTATGACCGTATGGCGCCAGCCCCTTATACCTGTACCGATGACAGCAAAATCTTGGCAAAACAGTCAATCAATAAAAAACAAGTTATGCTAAATGCGACTTTACCTAAAGTAAACTGGGCCGACCAACCTATCATTCTAAATGGCGGCGTCCAAGGTGATACGGCAAGCTATGTCAATGAGTCAAACCCAGAAGTAGTCTATGCTTGGCACATGAAAGAAGACAAAGGTATCCTTGCAATGAAATGGGCAGACGGTAAAGAATACCAAGTAAACTGCCAAATAGGCAGATAATGATTTTGGTTTAATCGTGCATTAATAATGATTAACCTATCATTGTTCAATCTAGCAATAATATAAACAGTCATCGAATGGTGGCTGTTTTTTTATGGCTGGAAATTTAAAAGCGTACTCGCCAATGCTTTATTTTATTATGCTAGAGAAGCAACGCGAAAACTGGCAAAATAGCGCTCATAATAATTGCATGATAAAAGGATAGTTCGATGGTTAAGCGTCTCATAAGTATGATGATAATGGCTAGCATAGGCTTGGCGGCACTAATGAGCTGCGATAATAGCGCCAACGATTCTAATGACACTGCTAAATCTTCTACTACGCAAACACCTGACGCAGCAGACGTGCATACTATCGACTGGTCATTGGTCGCAAGCGGCGAAAAAGCTGTTGACCCTGCCAACTATGATTATCCGTTTGCGCTTGATAGCCAAAATGTGCGCGATTATGCGGAGTATTTCGGTGTGGATAATGCCACCGCGCAGCACAATCTGACCGTAAGTATGGCAAGCAATGAAGCCCTCTCAAAAGTACTCGATCAGCTTAGCGAAACCTATACTTCACATGAGCTAACCGATGATAAAGAGATGAAACTTATTATTTATACCACGTCCGATGTCGCTGCCAGTCGCTATGATTACGTGCTGTCCGATGACTTTGCTAAGGGACTGGTATTACCTATCGTGATTCAGCCGGATAGTAAGAAGGGTGAGGTTAAAGGACATGGAGAGGTGGCGAAATAGAAGGGTAATTAATCTTATAAAATAAGGCAATTAAATGACTGAGAACATGCAAGAAAGATGCACTATAGACCTTTCAAGTCCTTTTTGGCTACATTACCTATCTTTAGAGAAATCTCTCAAGGAAATAAGTGAATATATAGCTATCAATGAAGATAATTCTAAAAGCTATTCATTTAAAAATATGCAATTGTATTTTGCAATTTGTACTGAGATAGATAGTATATTTAAGCATATAAGAGATAACTTACATCTAAAGAAAATAGAAAGGCCTAACATAGGTCATCACATAAAGATGATTAAAGACTATTTCCCCAAAATCGAAGAAACCATTCTAACGCTTAATATGAGCGGATTCGACTTAGACTTTCAACCTTTTAGCATCTTATTTGAAAATACTAAAACAGAAAAAAGTAATGAGGACGTAGAAAAAAATTCAAACTATGAAGGTTGGTGGAAAGACTATAATTCAGTCAAGCACCAAAGGCTTGAAAACTTCAAAAAGGCTAATTTAGAAAACCTACTAAACTCATTTGCAGCCCTACATATATTAAACTTAGTTTATGTTATCAGTTTGGAAGAAAAACTAGTACCTATATATGACAAAGTATTAATTCAAGCAAATGCTTTACGCGACTATCCTTTCTTTCAAGTTAGAGGAAGTGAAGTTATAAGATATGTTGGTGGCGGTGGCGACTTTTACGGTTGTTATTTAAGCAATAAGCATATCTATTCAGAAAATTAAAATAGCTATAATGTCATAGACTTAAAATGATGCGGGTTACGCTATCGTTAACCCACTATACCATTTAACCTTAACCCCTATACTTTTTTCAACATCGCCAAGAACTCTTCTTCACCCACCACTTTCACGCCAAGTTTTTCAGCTTTAGCCATTTTCGAGCCAGCTTTATCCCCTGCCAGTAGCGCGGTAGTTTTTGCCGAGATGCTGCCCGAGACTTTTGCACCGAGCGCTTGCAGTTTGGCTTTGGCTTCATCACGCCCCATGCTATCAAGCGCGCCTGTAATGACCCATGTTTGCCCATCGAGTGGCAAGCCTTCTGACAGCACTTGCTCAACCTTATCCCAGTGCACGCCAGCTTCGCGCAGTGCCGTGATGACTTCGATATTATGCGGAGCGCGGAAAAACTCATGGATAAGCTCAGCGGTGATCGCCCCAACGTCAGGTGTTTGTAGGAGCTTGTCGATATCTGCTGCCATCAGGCTGTCAAGGTCGCCAAATTGCTGCGCCAAATTCTGTGCTGTTGTCTCACCGACGCCGCGAATACCGAGCGCATAAATAAAACGTGCCAGCGTCGTCTGTTTACTGGCTTCGATAGCATTAACGATGTTTTGCACCGACTTTTCGCCCAATTTTTCAAAATTAATCAGCTCGTCCGTATGTTTATGTAACTGATAGATATCGGCGACGGTCTTGACCAAACCGTGCTCAAAAAAGCTAATCAGCCAACTTGCGCCTAAGCCATCGATATCCATCGCCCGGCGTGAGACAAAATGAATGAGGGCTTCTTGCTGCTGCGCGGGACAAAATAGTCCGCCTGTACAGCGTGCCAACGCTTCACCTTCAGGCAAGACCACAGGTGAGTCGCAGACAGGGCAAGTCGCTGGCAATTTAACCGGCTCTGAATCTGCTGGACGTTGATCAACCCAAACGCGGGTGACTTTGGGGATGACATCCCCTGCACGGTGCACGCTGACCATATCACCTGCGCGCACATCCAAGCGCTGAATTTCACCAAAGTTATGCAAGGTGACATTGCTGACGGTAACGCCGCCGACTTTAACAGGTTCAAGCTTACCAACAGGGGTGATTTGTCCGGTGCGTCCGACTTGCCATTCGATATCATTTAGACGCGTCATGACGGTTTCGGCAGGGAATTTATACGCCGTTGCCCAGCGCGGCTCACGGGATAAAAAGCCAAGCTGCTGCTGCAATGCCAAGTTATTAACCTTGATGACCATGCCGTCAATTTCAAACGGCAGCTGACTACGGGTTTCAATCATCGACTCATAATAGGCTTGTACTTCGCGTGGGTTTTTTACCACTCTCACCGCGCTGACGCTAAAACCTATGTCACCAAGCCAAGCCAATGCCGCTGATTGAGTTTCTATATTTTCAGGTAAACCTTGATTGACTGAATAACAATAAAAGGCCAGCGGACGGCTAGCAGCAATAGCGGGGTCAAGTTGACG
>Ga0098067_1000606_pt1 | contig 13003 bp, 7 predicted proteins | sample 26_taG_FD_92578 | JGI IMG/M metagenome (GOLD analysis project Ga0098067, IMG submission 92578) | Marine viral communities from Cariaco Basin, Caribbean Sea - 26_WHOI_OMZ | ecosystem: Environmental > Aquatic > Marine > Oceanic | place: Caribbean Sea: Cariaco Basin | collected 2014-11-09
CGATTAAATCTGAAACCGTACAAGATTTATCACGCGTCCATATCCCAACCAAAGAAGAATTAGAAGCGTTAGAAGCTCAGCAGCGTGAAAACGCCGCGCACATGCAAATGCAGTTTGAGCACAGTGATATCGACAATATGGATGGGGGCGTAGAGCGACCAGCGGCGCAAAACCTTAGCGTTGCTGCTGGCGTAACAGCAGGGTCTATCGCGGGCAGTGGTAGCAACAATGCCAGTGAGCCTGACCCATACGCTGGGATGAATATAAGCCGTAACGCGCCATGTCCTTGTGGTTCAGGCCTAAAGTATAAACAATGTCACGGTAAAATCTAAATATTGATAATCAAAAATTGTTAAGCTATGATAAAAAGTCCCTGTCTTATTTAGATAGGGACTTTTTTATAGCGATAAGATTTATAGCAATAAGAATTTCGATAGGAAAAATTATCGGGCGATATCTTCTACCTTTCTTTTTAGCACTTTTAAGTGACTGTAACTCTATTAATAAATAGTCTAACTATTAAGAATATAAAAGTAACAGCGCTTTTGTAGTGATTAATTACAAATTCAACATAGGCGTGAATTTACATACACGCTATAGTGTTTAACATATTTTTTTGGAGAGTGTCATGAATATAGAATTATTAAAACAATTTCGTACCTCTGTCGTTGTTACCGGTCTGCTCGCTGGCGCGATGACAATTAGTGCTTGTCAACAACAGCAAGAGCCAGAACCAAGTCTAGAAGACAGCATCAGTGAAGAGCAATCGGTGCTTATGTCCGCTGAGCCTGCCGAGCCAAGTGATGTGGTGGTAGATGCGCCAGTCAGCGATGTGGAAGAGGATACCGTAGCGTCTGTTAATTCTGGCGTCAAGCAAATGAGCTACTCATGTTCACCGGCACTAGCCGTCGAAGCCACTTACAAAGACGCTGACAAACAAGTGATTCTTGAGACTGCTCAAGGTACAGTAACTCTGACCAAAACCAATGATGCGACCAACCCTGAAGTTTTCAATCTAGATACAGCGTTTGACGGTGGTGAAGGCTTTATCCAGTGGCGCGTGGCGCACGAAGATCGTGAAACTGGTGTGATGCGTACTGCTGGTGCCGATTCAGAAAACGTCAGTACCTATGAATGTAAAACATCACCAGCGTCTGAAACTAAAACGGCAGAAACAGCCGCCTAACAACAAATACCTCGCATAAAAAAAGCAACGTTAACGTTGCTTTTTTTTGGTTTGGTCTTACGACTGCTTACAAAAATGCTTTATCAGCCTATTTTTTATAAACGCTATTTTTTATCAGCGGCATTGCTTTGTTGCTCATGGGCTAGATAACCTTCTTCTTTAACGTCTAGCTCCTCGTGTTGGAGCGCTACTTGAATGCTATCGGTATGGGTATGCGTGGTTTTATTAATCTCTATTTCTTGGATCACATGAGTGTCTTTGGTAATCGTCGCTACCTGACGCGATAAGATAATCTCAATCGGCGCGTCACCAATCTCAACCTGCTTGCCATTGATGGTCACGACTGCTTTACTATCTAGCGACGGCTCAACATGACGCAATATGTCCTTATCATCATAATCACCTGATAGTAAATCCTGACTCTGTACGTCTTGATAGTCGGTACGCACGGTAATATATTCTTCTACCAGCTCAATAGGCACCTCAATGGTTTTGGTGCGTCTGTGCTTGGTTACCGTCACTTTGCCAACATCTAAGCGTTCTTTATTAATGACAGGACGCTCTTCTAATAATTCTAAATAGCCACCATTGCCTGTATCGGTTCGATGGTTTGCTAAATTAGTAGATAAATTATTTTCTAAGCCTTCTTGTGAACGACTCGACACAGTTTGCTGCTGATGAGTATTGGATAAATCAGTAGCGGACAAATCTGGCGCAGGCAATTTGTTCTCACCGCTATGATTAGCAATTTGCTCTAAGTGCGAAGTAGAGTCAGTTGCCAAAGATGCTTGCTGATTGGTTTGTTGCGGTTTAACTTTATTGTCGTCGTTAATCATGGTAGTGCTCCTTAAATGGTGAGGCAGCTTAAAAAGAGGTATAAAAAAAGACCAGAGGCAAGCTCTGGTCTTAGTTACTGAGCTTGTCACTCAGCTGCTCATTACTATCGCGCGATGCATAGCTAACTGTTATTTTTCTAATTATTATTTCTTATTATCAATTGCTAAGAAATCTTCCTTAAGAATTATGCAAGGTGCGCAAGTATGGCGTATTACATACCACGAGCGCGCCGGACATCTTCGGCTGTGATATCATCGCGGTCAAAAAGGTTACCTTCGCGGTCAACCACATTACCATCACCATCGATATCTAATTCTTCACGTTGGATGGTTTCAGCGATGGTTTCAGTATGACGCTCGGTAGTTTTACCAACGTTTACTTCTTCAGCGACATAGGTTTCTTTATTGACGCGAGCACGTTCTGCTTCTAATTGAACCTCGACCGTTTGATTGCTATCTACATCACCGATACGGCGATCTGTTGGACGATCTACATTGGTACGTTGGATATTGGCATGCTCTTCTTCAAGGTCAACATCTATGTTGCGCTCTTCAGTAACGACATGCTTACCAACTTTTACTAAGCCTGCAACGATGCGGTCTTTATTGACTGTCAAACGCTCTTCTAGTAGCTCTAGCGTGTTTGGCGCATTATACGCATGGTCGGCAATCTCCATACGCTCTGCTTCTGGTACAGTATCAGCAGCGAATGATTGACGATCTTTTTCGTACTGCTCTTTATAGCTGTACTGATAATCGTGATCATAGACTTCCATCGCTTCCACTTGTGCTTGCGTTAAACTATCAAAGAAGACGTCGTCACCGACGATACGAGCAAGACCTGCTGGCACTAGAACTTCTTTTGAGCTGAACCAACCGCCTGCATCAACGATTAAATAACGAATACGACCAGTGGTATCTTCTACTAGCGCGCCTTCGATTTTACCGATTTTTTCTTCATTGACGCCATAAGCAGTTTTACCAGTTGGATCATAATAGTCATCACCAATTAGGTCACGGTGAGTTGCTTGGATATCTCTTAAACGAATTAGTTGGCTCATTATTATCTTCCTTTTTTATGAGTAAATTTATTTGATTGGATTAATAATTATTTTTTATAAAATAGCAATACAGTAAAAATTTGCGTTGCTAAAAAACTGTCGTCTATTTCTTTTGAACTGGTTTAAACTTAGATTTTATAAATCAACAAGATTAGATGAAGAAGATATTTCCATGATTATTAATAGAATCTCGCTATCATTAAGGACTAGCTATCGTTAATAAGCAGCCTCTCCATCAACTTGTTATTATCGTAGCAGCAGGTTTTTCGATACGATATATGAGCAAGGTAGCAAAGTGTGCGCTTGAGGTAATTGCGTGTAATAGGCTGTAAATGACGCCGTTACTATATAAAATTAAGTTAAGGCTTTCTTACAGCGTGTTCACCGCTTTGCGGTATTTGTCATTTTTAGGTATAAAAAAACCGCACAGCTAGTAGCTATGCGGTCTTAAAATTTTAAGAAAATCAGTCGATATTTTAAATCAGAACTTCGAATTTAAAAGCTCAAACGTTGAATTGGCTTAAAATTAAGCCAGTTCAATGGCAACGGCAACAGCTTCACCGCCACCGATACATAAGGTTGCAACGCCTTTTTTACCACCAGTACGCTTAAGCGAGTTGATAAGGGTGATTAAGATACGCGCGCCAGAGCAGCCAACTGGATGGCCAAGGGCACAAGCGCCGCCTTCGACGTTGACTTTAGCGTGGTCGATTTTAAGTTCATCCATCGCAGCCATGGTCACCATCGCAAAGGCTTCGTTGATTTCCCATAAATCGACGTCTGCAATTGACCAGCCAGCTTTGTCTAGTACTTTTTCAATCGCCCCAATCGGAGCAATGGTGAACTCGCTTGGATGACGCGAGTTAGAAGCGGTGGCAACAATACGTGCTTGATAATCCAAACCTTCGGCTTTTGCTTGCGACTCTTTCATCATCACAATCGCTGCCGCGCCGTCTGAGATTGAGCTGGCGTTTGCCGCTGTAATCGTGCCTTCTTTTGCAAAAGCAGGGCGCAGGGTAGGAATGCGCTCGGCATTGGCAAGCGCAGGCTGCTCGTCGGTATCAACCGTTTGCTCGCCTTTACGCGATTTGAAAGTGACAGGCTCGATTTCATCTTTAAAATGGTCGTCTTTAATCGCTGTCAAAGCACGGTTTAGCGATTCAATAGCAAATTCGTCCATTTGCTCACGGCTGTAGCCTTTTTCATCGGCCATTTCTTGCGCGAACTGCCCCATTAATTTGCCGGTTTCGGCATCTTCTAGACCGTCTAAGAACATATGGTCTTTGACTTCTTTATGACCCATACGGTAACCGCCGCGTGACCCTGGCATGATGTAAGGCGCATTGGTCATCGATTCCATACCGCCAGCGACTGCGACGTTGAAGCTGCCCGCTTTGATACCATCGTGCGCTTGCATAACTGCTTTTAGACCAGAACCACAAAGCTTATTGATGGTGACAGCACCCGTGGCATCATTTAGACCTGCTTTACGCATCGCCTGACGGGCAGGGCCTTGACCAAGACCAGCAGTCAAGATACAGCCCATGATGACTTCATCAATATTATCAACGCTCACGCCTGAACGCTCAACGGCTGCTTTGATAGCGGTTGCGCCAAGTTCAGTTGCGCTGACGTCCTTTAAAGCGCCTTGAAAACCGCCCATCGGAGTACGGGCGCCATTTAAAATTACAATTGCATCATTTGACATCGTTATTTTTCCTTTTTCGGTATTTGAAACGAAAGTTTTTTTTAGTCATTAAAATAAAAGTTTCTAGCTAAGGTCACACGTTTATAGATGAATCGCTAGATAGATTACGCCAGCTCGTCTAAGCGAATACGGACGACTTTATCTGTAATGGTATCGAGCTTCTCGATTTTTTCAATCGCCAGATTCATCTGACTTTCCACCACAGGTAGGGTCAAGATAATCACTGGTACTTGGCCCAGCTTATGCGCAGGTTTTTGTAAAATGGCATCGATATTGATACCCGCGTCACTCAAAATACGAGTGATATCCGCCAAAACGCCCGGATTGTCATGCGCATGCACGCGCAGATAGTAACCGGTAATCATTTGCTCAGCACGCAAGATAGGTGTGTCTGATAATTGCTCTGGGATAAACGCTAGATGCGGCACATGGTGACCGTTCGTGCTTTCATTGTTGCTATCTTTACTACCAAGAACGCGAACCAAATCCATGACATCCGCCATGACTGCAGAAGCCGTTGCTCCAGCACCAGCGCCATCACCGCAATATAGCGTCTGACCAAGTGGGTGCGAGTTGACTAATACCGCATTTTTTACGCCATTAACGTTGGCAAGTAGGGCGTTCTGTGGAATGAGGGTTGGATGAACACGCAGCTCGATACCAGCCGCGCCGTTATTTCCTTGGCCATCACCTGAACCGTTGTCTTCGCGGCGTACCGCAAAGCCTAGATGTTTGATACGGTAGCCAAGCTCTTCGGCGTAGTTGACGTCTTGCAAGGTAATACCGGTGATACCTTCGCAGTAAACTTTGTCAAACTGTAGCGGAATCCCAAAGGCGATAGAGGCGAGGAGCGCAAGCTTATGCGCCGCATCAATACCTTCGACATCAAAGGTTGGATCGGCTTCGGCGTAACCAAGTGCTTGTGCTTCGCTTAAAACATCGGCGAACGGGCGACCTTTATCACGCATTTCAGTCATGATAAAGTTGCCAGTGCCATTGATAATACCAGCTAACCACTCAATCTTATTGGCAGCAAGGCCTTCACGCATGACTTTGATAATTGGAATACCACCTGCCACCGCCGCTTCATAAGCAACGTGCACATTATGGGCTTCGGCAAAGGCAAAAATCTCATTGCCGTGTTCGGCGAGCAAGGCTTTATTGGCAGTGACCACATGTTTGCCGTGTTTAATGGCATGCATAATCACATCTTTAGCCAAGGTCGTACCGCCAATCACCTCGATGACAATATCGACATTGTCACTGGCAGCAGTTGCCATCAAGTCACTATTTTGTACGATGGTAGCGTCGATATCATCGCGCTGACGACGGGTACCGACTTCGGTAATCACAATGTCTCGTCCGCTACGGCGTTTTAACTCATCTAAATTGTCATTGATTAGATTGATCACGCCCGTTCCGACGGTGCCCAGACCAAGTATCGCTAGTTTGATGGATTTGCTCACAGTATCCTCAAGAGATTATAGAGTTGGATAAAAATGCTTCTATGACAGCGCTTACATAAAAAGACTTATATAAAAGTGTTTATAAATGAGGCTGATATAAAGAAGAAAAGTATAAAAATACACCGCTAATTTTACCTAGCGCTTCATCGTATCATACCGATAAGCGCTTGTGGCGTCTACCCAATCTCACTGTCGCTAAGGTCAGCAATATCAAGATAGATGACTAGCTGGCATCAATCGCTGTTTGCGCCAATTGCGCCGCTGGTAGATAGCCGCCGATTTGTTGGCCAGACTCGGTAAAGATAGCTGGCGTGCCGCGTACCCCTAGCGACATTCCAAGCTCGATTTGCTCTTTCACCGGGCTATTACAACTAGGCGCTTGGACATTAGCACCCATTTTCGCTTGATCCATCGCCGCCTTGCGATCTTCGCTACACCAAATGGCTTCCATCTTTGGGATACTGCCTTCGCTGCGTGGCCACGCTAAATAACGTACTTCAATACCGCGTGCATTGATATCGCCCATTTCTTCATGAAGCTTGGTGCAATAAGGGCAGTCGGCATCGGTAAACGCATAAACAACTGATTTGGTCGCGCCTTTTGCTGGATAAATAACCATGTCTTTTTTATCGACCGTTTTTAGAGCGTCTTGCGCGGCTTTGGCAACCAAAGCGCCACTGATATCGACTGGCGCATCTTGCCCAACGGCGATGATTTGTCCTTGGATAATATGTTTGCCAGATTTATCGGTAAAAAACGATGGTAAGCCTGATGCCGTTACCCAGTAAATATCGTCCATATCTGTTGGTACAGCTGAAATGATTTCTTCTTCAATCCCTGAGGCTTTTAGATTTGCTTGTAAGGCTTTGACCACTGCTGCATCATTATCGGCGACTTGCGCGGTGCTTACTTTGGCTTCGGCGCTATTGACGATGCCTGTATTGCTGGTCGCATCAGCCGCATTATTCGAGCAGCCTGCGGCAATCGCGACCAGCAATGCGCTCATCATCATCCGCGATAAAGGCTTGCGAGAAAATAGAGCGCGAGCAGGGGTGGCTTTAGAGAAAGAAGGTAAAAACATAGATATTTCCTTTAGGCGGTGATGCCTAAGCAAGATATAGATATAAAAACAGGGACATAGATGGTGTATGAACGCTTATCCCGTATACGCTAGATTTTGTTGTCAGCGCGATATATTTCAAGGACGAGGGGCAATTTATTGATAATAAAAGATAAGTAGCAATACTGGTTATATTAACATATTTTTAGAAATAACCACCAAAGGCTATTTGTTGACATTGCCAACTTTATTAACGGTAAATATTATCGGCAAATGTATTATTTACAGATAGCCATTAAAAAGCCGATATAAAATACATTTGCACTATTTCATCTAGGTTTATGTCTAGGTAGGCTACTGTCATCAACATTAAATTATTCATTAAAATAATTTTTCTATTATTATTTTTCTTTCTAACTTTCTAACTTTCTAAGGAGACCCTATGGCAGGTGCCAGTTTATTAACCCTACTTGATGATATCAGTGTGATACTCGATGACGTTTCGGTCATGACTAAGGTCGCCGCCAAAAAAACCGCGGGGGTATTGGGTGATGATTTGGCGTTGAATGCCGAGCAGGTCACCGGCGTCACAGCAAATCGTGAGCTGCCAGTCGTTTGGGCGGTTGCCAAAGGCTCGTTTATTAATAAGCTTATTTTGGTGCCAGCAGCCATCCTTATTAGCGCCATTTATCCGCCTTTAATCACCTTTTTGCTGATGTGTGGCGGCTTGTTTTTGGTTTATGAAGGCGCTGAAAAAGTGATTCATCGATTTTGGCCGCATGCCCTGCCAGATGATGAAGAGCAAAATGCTCGTCGGCAAGCCAACGCTGATAAAAACGTTGATTTGGTCGCCTTTGAAAAAGAAAAAATCAAAGGGGCGGTGCGTACCGATTTTATTTTATCAGCAGAAATTATTGTGATTGCGCTAGGTGCGACGGCAACCGCTACTTTGTTACAGCGTAGTTTGGTGCTGTCTATTTTAGCCATTGGTATTACTGTCGGTATTTATGGTTTGGTCGCGGGCATCGTTAAAATCGACGACTTAGGCTTGCATATGATGCAAAAAGACGGCGATTTTACCCAAAAAACCGGTAAGGTCTTATTTGCGGCAGCCCCCAAACTGATGAAGTTTTTATCAATCGCTGGTACTTTAGCCATGTTTTTAGTCGGTGGCGGTATTTTGGTACACGGCATCAACTTTTTGCACCATGAAGTTGAAGATATTGCGCATTTGACTGGCATATTTGAGAGCTTTACCACTGCCTTATTAAATGGCGTTATCGGTTTTATTATTGGCGCTGCGATTGTTGCGCTATTTACGGTTATCAATAAGATACGTCATAAAGACGAGCCTTCTATCCATTAAGTTTGTTTTTCAAAGATTAGGATTATCAAAACGTGGCATTGATATATAGTGAGTGAAAAGTAATATTGATACATCACGCACTGCTGATATCAATTTTTCTTGCTTGCTGTGTCTGCGCAGACAGAGGCTACAAAAAATTGATATCAGCAATACCGTCGCGTTTTTAGGATATTTTGACTTTAAAAGATCTTTATAAAGCTATATTCATAGAAAAGCCCCAAAGTTGCTAACAACTTTGGGGCTTTAATATTTTTTAAAAGATTATTTATGACGGCTATTAGCTTTCGCTATCAGAATCGTCATTTTCTGATTTTTCCGCTTGCGTCGGCTTTTTATGCTCCGCTTTCGGCTTACGCGTCCGCGCTTTTGGCACTTTTGGCGTCGTTAAATTAAACATGCCTTTTTGTGGCAGTAGTTGCTCGGCCACATTTTCGATCATGTTTTTATAACTGGCGATGGTCGTTTTTGACTTCGCCGCCTGGATTTCCTCTTTCGTCGCTTGCTCTGATAGCTGTTCAGTAGACTCAGACGCTTGCTCGTTTTCGCTTTGCTCGACATCAGAGTCAGCATCTTTAGCTTCAGTATCTGCTACTTCAACGTTGTCCGCTTCTACAGCATTAACCTCAGGTTGCTCAGCGTTCTCTGCTTCTAGTGCTTGCTCTACTTTTAGCAGCTCGTCACTATCAGCGCTGACATCTTCTGTCTGACTTTGATTGGCCAGCGCAGTCGCATCTACATTCTGAGCGTCAACGTTAATGTCAGCGTCAGCATTGCTGTTGGCCGCTAAAGCGTCTTTTTTGGCCGCTTCGGCGACTGTGGTTGCAGCTGGCTCCTGATAGTCAGGATGCTGACCACGTGGGTCGTTGCTCGCCCGCTTGCTAATAGGGCGGGGCTGAACGGCTGTTTTACCCTGCGCTGCGGCAAATTGACTGACGGCTTGCGTCATCGCCTCAAAGCGTGCGAGATAGTCCGCTGCTAAAGGCTCATAACCATAGTTACTGAAGTCAAAATCTTGCTTGGCAGTCTTGCCAGTCTCGACTTTAGACTCGTTGTTACTATCTACCTTTACGTTAACAGCGTTAGCTTGCTCTAGATGCAAAGCGATAGCCGCATTAAAGCAATTAATCACGCCTTCAGCGGCTAAACGCGCTTGCGCCTCTGGCAAGGTTGCGCGGATAAACTCACCAACCGTACCGCGGATAGCTGGAACGTTCACAGCGCGTTGCTCATTTACCACAGGCGTTTGCTCATTCGACGTTGTAGTTGACGAGACTTGAGCCTGCTGACGACGAACTACGCGAGGATCATTGCTGGCTTGACCGAACTTTTCAGCCGTTACATAACGCTTGGCAAATAAAGCTTCATGGTCAATCTCAAACGCTGCTTGATTGCTACTGTCAGTATTATCTGTATTAGCATCAACATCAGCAGCAGTTTTCTGCGCTTCGGTAGGTGCTACATCATCAGCTTTGTCGCTAGTTTTGACAGCACTACGACTTTTAGAGGTCGATTGCTCATCCGCTGCTGGTTTCGTAGCCTCGACATTACGCTCGTCTACAGAGTTAGCGTCAGACTTTTGTACTTTGTCTTCAGTGGTGCTTGTCTTAGCGTCGTCCATTTTTGCTGCCGCTACCACCGCATCGGCACTTGCAGGATTGTCACTTTTAGCAGCGTCGGCAGTCACAGTTTGCGTACTGGTTTTTGGACTACTATCAACCGAGTCACGGCTGTTTTTAGCAGCTTGACTGTCAGTCATTTGCTCAACGGCTTCCTGCTTATCCGCATTTTCCGGAGTGCTGTCTTCCTTACTTGCTTTCTGCTTATCAGCTTCATTGCTAGCTTTCTCAGCGCTTTGCTTTTCAGGCGCTTGGCGCGTTGCTGTTACCGATTTGCTGTCATCTAAAGACAAATGCACAACTTCGGGTGACTTGAGCTCCGTAGCCGCTTCATTGACCTGTAACACCACTTCATTAGGGTCTTGGTTGCGGCGGGTACTGGTCTGATTTTTGTCATTGCTATGACTGGTCTCTTTATTGCTGTGCTCGTTATTCGCACTTAACGTCTCACCGCGCTCAATTTTTCCGCGTGAGGAGCGCTGGCTGTTTGATTTACGCTTGGCACGCGTTTGCTCATCTGTTGTATTAACGTCTTTTCTAGCAGCGTCATTGTGCTCGGTATTACTATTTCCATTTCCATTACGACCGCTGTCTTGACGGTTGTTGCGATTACGGTCATTAGGGCGTCGATTATCATGCTGACGTTTATCTTGGCTGTCAGCTTGCTTGTCGTCAGTACTAGTTGAGCGGCTGTCTTCTACATTGTTGCTAGCAGCATTACCATTGGGCTCATCTGACGGCTCTTTTCTTTGACGCATTTTAGAGGGTCTTGATTTACGCGGCTTGCGTCTTCTTCTGTCTTCAGCGTCGTTGCTATCATCAGTATTGCTATTAGCGGCTTGCTGAAGATTAGTATTCGGCTGTTGCTCAGTGTTCTGCTGATTGCTCGACGTTTGCGGCGCTGCTGCGGCTTGAGTGTTAGTGTCTAAGGCGCTGTTGTCGATTTGTCCAAACGAACCAAGGCTTTGAGCGCCAGTATTTACCAGTGCTTCAATCGCTTCGGCGGCATCATGGCTACTGACTTTAGGCGTCGTCGATGCTTGTGGCGCTTGGGCAAATAGGTTGGATAACCAAGCGACTGCTTGAGGTTGGGCGGTAGTCGCGTTATTATTTTGCGAAGCTACTGGCGCCGCGGTAGTCGCAACAGTTGGCGTACTTTGTGACTGAGTTTGAGGTTGGGGTACACGTGTTGCTACATTGCTAGCGCTAGCATTGGCATTGCTACGATGGTCATTGCTATGACTGGTCGTGCTTTGCTGCTGTTGCTGTGCATGCTGCTGACTATTGGCACGAGGAGTCGCTTGGCTGTTTTTATTGCTGCCATTATCAGCTACTTGACGGGGCTGGCGCGTCGGCTGCTGCTCAGGGCGCACTGAATCAGCCGTCTGCCAATCGACGTTATAACCTAGGTCGCTGTGCTCTTGTTGCTGGGTATCGGTAATACGCTCATAGCTCGATGGGGCAAAACCATCACGATTAAAGTGCAGCTTAAAGTTTGGCGATTCTAAATGCGCGTGTGGCAAAATCGTGATACGCGTACCACTGTCTTGCTCAAGGTAGACCAAGGCATCACGCTTTTCATTTAATAAGAAAGCAGCGATATCAGTCGGTACTTCTGCCTGTACTTCACCTTGACGTTCTTTTAAGGCGATTTGCTCAATTTGACGCATAATCGATAGTGACAGCGAACGCAAATCACGAATCATGCCGTTACCATGACAGCGTGGGCAGATATAGCCAGTCGATTCTTCTAGTGATGGGCGAAGACGCTGACGGCTCATCTCCATCAAGCCAAATTTAGAGATATCACCGAACTGTACGCGGGCGCGGTCATATTTGGTAGCATCAACTAAACGTTTTTCAACTTCTTTTTGGTGTTTATTGTCATTCATATCGATGAAATCAATGACAATCAAGCCGCCCATATCACGCAAGCGCAATTGACGGGCAATCTCATCGGCGGCTTCTAAGTTGGTATGATAAGCAGTTTCAGCAACGTCTGAGCCTTTGGTTGACTTGGCTGAGTTAATATCGATAGAGACCAAGGCTTCAGTTTGGTCAATAACGATTGAGCCACCTGATGGCAAACGTACTTCACGCTGATAGGCCGTTTCGATTTGTTTTTCGATATTAAAGCGCGAAAACATCGGCTCATAATCGGTGTATTTACGTAGCTTTTCAGCTTGTTTTGGCATCACCGCGTCGATAAAACCTGCCGCTTCGATATAAGCGTTTTCGTTATCGATCCAAATCTCAGCAATATCATCACGTAGATAATCACGCACGGCACGCGTCACGACGCCTGCTTCTTGATGTACCAAACGTGGTGAAGGATATTTTTGATTTTGTTCTTGAATAGCTTGCCAGATATTAAGCAAGTGATTTAAGTCATGCTGCAAGTCTTCTTGGGTTTTGCCAATACCAGCAGTACGGATGATAACGCTCATGCCTTTTGGCAAATCCAAACTGCCCAGCATACGCTTCATATCTTCGCGCAATTTACCCGAGATTTGACGTGAGATACCGCCGCCACGAGGGTTGTTTGGCATTAACACCAAATACCGACCTGCTAGTGATACATAAGTTGATAAAGCAGCGCCTTTATTACCGCGCTCTTCTTTTTCAACTTGGACGATGAGTTCGTCACCTTCTTTGATCAGTTTTTTGATGTTTTCATCGCGTGGATTGCCGCTTAAATATTCAG
>Ga0098067_1000610_pt1 | contig 12931 bp, 8 predicted proteins | sample 26_taG_FD_92578 | JGI IMG/M metagenome (GOLD analysis project Ga0098067, IMG submission 92578) | Marine viral communities from Cariaco Basin, Caribbean Sea - 26_WHOI_OMZ | ecosystem: Environmental > Aquatic > Marine > Oceanic | place: Caribbean Sea: Cariaco Basin | collected 2014-11-09
GCCGTTATCATTGATCATTCTTACAGTAAGTTTAGTAAATTTGGTAATATTAAATAGTGTTTGTTTAGGTAGTTTTATATCAGAGACGCTTAAAGCATAAGTGGCCATCAAGGTAGCAAAATGGTTGTAATACTCAAAGCTACGCTCAGGCGACAAGTGCCCCATAATACCTGATAGAGCGTACCAGCGATCTTGTGCATCGATATGCTCTCCAAGTAGGCCTTTCTTTATACGCAGTATGTCGTTTTTGTCATAGTCGGTTAGGGATTTTACGAGATCTGGATGACTTAATAGCACTAAAGATAAATTGCTCACCGCTGTATGCCTAAAGCCATGGATGGTATGCGTTGCTACGTTTTTATCTATTGATATGTCCTTTAAGACCTGTTTGAGTAAATCTAAAGGCACATGATCGTCAATAGGGCGCTGATCAGACGATAAGGTAAATATAAACTTGTTTGTATTATCACCGATATTGCTTTGCACAAAGCTCATAAAAAAGTGCAACTCATCAGGTTTTAATAAGGCAAAAATAGGCACGCGGCGCACGCTACTTTGCGTCTTGATTGAGCGGAAGCTGTTTGGTCTGATGACCAATGACGGCCGCGCAAACTTAAGCCCTTCAATGTCATTAAATTTGAGCCCCAGTAGCTCTTTTTTGCGCATGCCAGTACGATAGACCAATATGAACAAGAGTGCGAACATTTCCCGCTCCAATATATCTACAGACCCTAATATCTGCGTAATAATGGCTCGATAAGCTTGAGGTGATATCAGCTCCGCACGTACCCGCCGACCGTTTTTGGACTGCTGGAAGTTCACGGAGGGTAGGTTGTATTTGCTCTTAGCAAAGTTGTGCATACTCTTGAATAAGTTGGCAGAGTATCCAATGTCAGTATTGTTTCGTACGACAGCTTTGTATTCTAAAATATCTTCATAAAGTTCCTCAAACTCTTCCTCTGACCAAATATCAAGCGGCTGCGCCGTTGTGAAATATAACCATTCATAGCCTATGGTTCTAATATATTTCAAAATAGACTCATTACTAAGCGATTTTGACTCCTTTCGATTTAGTAAACTTAGTACCCAATCTAATAAAATCTTTTCACTTAAGTCATCATATTGCTCATAGCGTTTTTGTACTCTTTCGATAAGGGTGTACGTCGTTTGGCTGATTTTTTTCTTTTTCTGTTTTTCATCCATTTTGAAGTCTTTAGTAAGATTCATAATTAAATCAGACTTTCTAACCTCTATCTTTTTGATAGGACTGCTAGGCGTCTCTTTTTGATTAATAGAGTTTTTGCTGATAGACAGCGTCAATATATGTTCTAGATCATACGGCTCCTCTTTATATTGATATTTTTGGTTCAAAAAACGGTCAAAGTCCTGCGTACTCAGCCCAACAGTGTTATGCATACCTCGTAGCACCCCAACTGAAGCATTATCAATATCAGCGCCATCTAGCATCTCCCAATAATAACTGGCGTAATATAAAAACCTTGAAAAGGGAAGTGGCTTAATAGATAAAGGCTCTGTTACGTCGGCTAGAGTGCTTATCAGATACTGCTTAAGGCTATCTTCAGAAAGGTTGGCTAGCGTATGTTTTATCTCTTCTTTAGAGCTGTTTTTATGGTAACGCATCAGCCAGCATTGACTGACCACATCTACGACGATTTGCTTGGTGTTATAAAGCGTGTCACTACCTTCTACGCGTTCGTTACCATAGCGTTTTTGCACAAAGCGTGGCGAGACCACGATTCTTTCATTGATAAACGGCTGATACTCTTTAGTAAGTAAAGAAGCAAGCCACCCTTGAAGCATCTGTACCTCATTGATGCCGCCATATACAATACCTGAGAATACCAGCCAACCTAAGATCTGCTCTTGGCTATATTCGGCTGTTTGATCCCAGTGATGCTGTACTGCGCGAATAGTTTTGACCAGTGACTTACCGTTTTTGACCCAACCTGTATTTATAGTCAGTGGATTAATTTTTGTGGGCTGCGGCGCGATGATCTTAGGATAACTGTATTCAGCAAGCATATAATGTTGGTTTTGATAATCGATAAACTTAGTAACGGTTCGCCATGCTTGTTTTAGTACCTTGGTTGATTTATAGGCTTGAGCAATCTCATCCTGAACGACAGTTTGAAACTTATCGAACCCTTCTTTAGATAAAGGCCGTAGTTGCTCATTAAAGTCACGTTGAAACTGACCTATCACTTGGCTCTGTGGCAACCATAATCCATCGGCATAACTAGTAGCGCCTTGTAAAGCCAAAAAGATACGGTCATTGGGCCAAAGCACTTGTCGGTAATGTTTATTAAAAGACTTTATAAATCTGATATTGCCAGGATAGGTTTTTTTCAAGGAATCCCACTTGGTCTGTAAATCGGCAAGTAGCTGTATCTCACGTTTCCTTATCGCGTCACTGTCTTTGAGTATGGACGGGTAAGGCACATAGCGCTTTTTTCTACCATCAAACTTTGCTAAGTCATCAATAATTTTTGGTAAGTGTAACTTATCTATTAGCATGATCTACCTCTATGGGGCTTATACCAACATGATTTGGATTAGGGCAGTGGTTGATTTTTATGTCGGTTAGTCCTAGCTGCTCAGCGATCTGCTCAAACGCGGATGCCACACGCTTAATATCTGCTTTACTACTCGATGAGAAACGTCCCAACACTTCTTGACGAGCTTTTTCATGACCAATAACTGTGTTAATCAGCGATAAGGAAACGCCAAGCTTTTCAAGCTGAGTACGGACAAGGTGACGTGTCCAATAGGGGTTAGCATCAATGATGTGTTTGGTCATATGATAGGCATCACCGCGCTTAATGTCCTTTAAGGTATGAGCCGTCTCAGACAACAGTCTCAATAAAGCCTCGTCGTTACCTAAGCGAATATCGTCAATGGTGGCGCTGATGACATGGTTTGACTGATGCTTAGCCTGATAATCAATCAAATATGTTCTATAGTCTATTAAATGTCTTACAAGAGTAGAACAAAGCGGTATCAGACGATCACTTTTGACTTTTTTAACAGGCTTGTCATTGATAACTAGCCAACCCATCTCGAGATCTATATTGCACATTTTCCCAAGCCCGTTGTTCGGTCGCACGCCGGTTAAGAGGCAAAATACGAACCATACATAAATACTGGTTCGATTGAAGTGATTCTCATCATTTGTACTTTGATCTGCCCAGGTTTTCATCTCATTCATGATGTTGTGGACGCTCTCAATTTTGAGCGCAAACCCTGAGCCTACGGTATATTTATACCAAGGGATGATATAATTTAAGTCAAAACTATTTAATCTGCTCAATACGCTTAGCGCTGATTTATAGTGAGAAATGATCATCTCACTGGTATGGCTGCTGTAATACATCGCTGGGGCATGTGGTGCTGGCGTGCGACAGATGATATCGGCAATATGCCGATGACAATCAGGTGTATAACGAGAGAGCACGACATGTAGTGCGGTCTCTATACGATTGACGGACAGGTACGGCAATCCAAGGCTGCTACGCAAGTTGGCAAGATAAGCCGTAAAATCTTCTTTTACCGGCAACTGACAGGCAAGCAGATTGTCTATCAGCCGTGACGGTAGTGGAACTTTGATGGTATCGGAATGGTTTTCATAATCTTCCTTTGTTAAAGTTTGGCTTATGGACCTTTTGGTAATACCTAAGCTGTGTTTAATGTAATACCTTTTACCCTTAAGATTAAAAATACCAGGGTGACCGATATAGCCAAGTATTAGTAAAGACTTAACTGGCAGTCCGGTAATCATAGATAACAGTAAAATACCCGCACAAGTTTTATGAGTCTCTGATTCTGGTAAGGTGCTTGCATCTTGGTTGAGCGCAGCAAATAGCGCTTGGTAGCCGGCAAGGGAGAGTAATCGCGTGTTAGAGTTGAGCGCAAGATCGCGCTGAGACATATAGTTTTGCTGTAGCGATAGGTCGATAGTTTGCAGCGGTATAGAGTTTTTGGTTAACGGGTTTGGATATTCGCCATAGCTGAGATAGGGCGCCTCATAGTGGTCAATACGCTCTTCAAAGCTGGTAGTTAACCCTTCGTAGATTTCGGTATTAGGGTCTAAAAATGCGAGATCTACGGCAGTATCACTGTGTTCTATATCATCACGTGTGCTATCCCATACATCATTGTTGGGCGCAGTATTCCAGTTATGGTTCGTTGTAGTAGAGTCTAAGGGAAATGTCGATGTATTGTCTGCTAAGTTGATCGCTTTAATTTTAATATTCTTAGGTGGCTTCTTATACTTAGGTTTTGACTTCTGTAATGCGTGCGCACTTTGATAGGCGGTCGTTATTTTCTCTATTTGACTGAGTTTTGCTTTTGCATCAGCCTTATCCTTTTTTATTTTCTCTGTATATTTAGCATTTTCATTAGACTTACCTTTTGATGCTTTCTTTTCTTCGGTATGAGCAGCTTGTTTATTATTTAGCACTTCAAGTGCGCTTTTTTTCTGTTCTAACAGACTATTAAATTCCGATAATATACGCTTTATGCTTATCTCAGTTTGGGCGATATCAGGAAGTGCCTGCCAAAGCCATGTGCGCCTTGAAGAGGCTGAAAACCGGGCCATCTTAAATTGCATGAGTACATTGTTGGTATGAGTTTTTTTATCTTGAACGATAAGTAAAGCTGCGGTGTGCATCGCTATGGACAGCCAAATCAATTGCAATGAGTGACCTAGTTGTTGTTTGGTGACAATATCCTGCATTAGGATAAGCAGCTGCATCATCAGTGGTTTTTGTGCCAAATCAGTGCGATTGATCTGCATATGCTGATCGGCAACTGGCTCATTTTGTAGTAGTGGCACAATAGTCTCTAATAAGTATTCAATAGAGTTATCAGCGCGCTTATAATCTTCATGTACTGCAATAACGATGGTGGAGATAGCCTCTACAACAGATTCTGGGTAAACAAACGCTTGATCACTCTTTAAGTGATCAATGGTCTTTGTAGATAGCCATTGTTCCGGATTGGGCGAGGTGTCATTATCTTGAGCCATCACGATACTCCAGTAGGACGACGTTTATGATAAGTTTGCTCATTTATTTTTATAAGCTCACAAAACTTGGTGACGGCAAATATATTTTTGTCAAATAACTGCTGATTCATCTGTTTATCTAAGATAGTTTTAAGTTGTCTATAAATGAGTTTGATATCCAGCTTCTTGTTATGAAGAGCAATCAATTCAATAAGCTCATGAAAACAAAGGTTGAGACTAAAATCATCTTTTAAGATGTATTTCACATGCACTTCTTGTCTTAGTGCATTAAAATCAATACTAGGGCTTTTGATCAGGTGGAAAAGCTCAAAGTTATTAACCTGAAACCACTTTTTATCTTCTTTGATGAACGATGTAGTTTCAGTCCAAACAGCGCTATGCTCAGGCTTAAAGCTTTCAGCAATAAACGGTCTGATATAACAAGTATAAATGTTGAATAGATCAAGGGCGTCTTGAAATATGAGAACCGATGTTGTCTGCAACTTGGCAATCGATAGTGATTTATGTGACTTCATAAACATCCCACTAAAATAATGTTTCGGTGACTTGGTCGTTACGCGCTGTATATTGACCTTCACTCCCACCTTACATGAGTGGCTAATAATTAAAACCCATTTTACTAAGGATTGAAGCAGAATCATGAAATACACGACAGTACGTGACGCCTATCGTATTTTGAGTATTTGTTGGAGAGTGTTTATGACAATTTCACCTAAAGTGTTTTAGGAATAAGCTGGCGTTGGTGGGCGGGGTGGGTGAATAGAGAAGTAATTTAGGACAATGGATTGGGGTTGCAATTGGCTAACTGCAATCGATGCTGTAATGAAGAGGTTTGCAACACCAAGCACAGCAGGGGCCATTTTCTAAGTCACCTGAGCGGTGATGAAGATTGACTGCTGCAACTCTTTAGGCTCAATGTATTTCTAAGTCACCTGAGCGGTGATGAAGTTCGGTAACGCTGGCAAGTCAAACGCTATATATTTCTAAGTCACCTGAGCGTTATATCTAGTAGATAGTGTATAAATAAAATGTAAGCTATATATATTGGGGTTTATGATGATAAATAGTTTTTATATATATAATATATACTATATAAAAATATCCACTCAGTGTATCCTTTGCAAATTGTGTTCTATCATATCGATAAAAAAATATGTAAAGCTCTGAACATACAATCATTTCCTGTAATTGATTTTATAAAATATTGTTTAGTTTTTTCAATTAGCTTATATTGGCTAAATACTTTAAAAAGAATATTTTAAACACTAGAAATTTTAGTTTGCTTGCTAATGTTATAGAGAAATATAAGATCACTATAATTCTAAAAAAAATGTGCTTATCTAATTTTCAATCCTTCGGTAAAGAAACAACAGAGATACAACTTGATAAGATAACTTATTTAATCAGCCCTAATGGTTCTGGAAAAACTCTGAATATTAGAGTTCTAAAACCTGTACGATTACAGACATAGAGCTCACTACTGATGATGTAATTTAAATACAGTTTCGTGTTTAATTATTAAACATATATTTTAAAAAATAAATAACCATACACAATAATTTTTAGGTATAAAAATGACAGATATCATTACTGTTAAGCAGCTAAATTTCAATCTTTTAGGTAGGTTTTTTGGTAATAAGAGTTTAATGCTGACAGAACAAGGTCTGTCTTTAGAAGCTAAAGGACGCGCGAAAGAGCTTATATCGTTCTCTGAGGCTCAAAAATTCGTCTATTTAGAAGGCGGTATTTTTGGTGCAACGCTATACGTCTTTGACGGAAAAGACTTTAAGGGACACAAGTTTTTATCCAAAACAGATGCTGTAGCATTTGTAGAATCTGCCAACAAAAAAATTGCCCATGGCATACAGCCTCGCCTTATAGACTCAATCGACCGTTTTAACTCCCAAGTGCTGACTCTCTATCCTCGAGGGTCTAGAGTAGAACAAATCAAATCTATAGCAAACGATTTACTACCCTTCTATAAAGACACAAATACGCCATGGCACTATTTTAGCAACCATAATTTACATAGTGATATCCAGGCCATTTACAACCAACATCCTTTTACGCAAGAGGGATTAGGTACTTATCATGAAGTATTTAATTTAGAGCAAAGACAATCATTTTTCGATAACGTAGAATCTAACCCTTTAACTCATGAACAAAGGCTTGGCGTACTGCGCTCTAATGATAAAAATATGGTACTTGCGGCAGCTGGTACAGGAAAAACATCCGTTATGGTTGCTAAAGCTCTAGATCTTATTGATCGTGGCCTTGTCGTACCATCTGAAATATTAATACTAGCCTATAATAAATCTGCGGCTGAAGAGTTAAAACAACGCTTAGCTGATAAGGCAGATAATGCGGGTATAGAGCTAATGGAACACCCCCAAATTTCAACCTTTCATGCATTGGGTCGTGGCATTTTAAGAGAGTCTGGCATTCCTACCTATATGAGTGTTTTGACTGAAGACAGCTTAAAGTTAGATATGTGGGTGACAAACTGGGTAATAAGTTATTTAAGACAGAATCCAAAACGATTGCTTAGTTTCATCTCTTTATTTCCAGAAGCTGTAAATCCTTTCGACTTTAGCACTCAAGCTGAGTATGAGAACCACATTAGAGATAATGAATATAGAACCCTCAAAGGTGAGCTGGTAAAGGGTTATCAAGAACTAAAAATAGCTAATTGGTTGGCTTTGCATAAAATATCTTATGAGTATGAAGCGCCTTATGTTAGCAAGCGCCGGATTGATGTAGGTTTTGACTATCAGCCTGATTTTCATATTGTTAACTCTGATATTTACATTGAACACTTTGGTATTGATAGACAGGGGAATACACGTCCAGACATTGATAAACAAGACTATAACGAGTCTATTAAAAGTAAACGCGAATTACACAATGAGCTTAATACGACTTTAGTAGAAACCTTTCACTATGATTGGACTGAAGATGCGTTAGAAGAAAGGCTTGAAGAACGATTAAGAGCTGTTGGAGTGATTCCAAATAAAAAAGCTCTAGATGAAACCTTAAATGAGCTACTTTCAGAACTGTCTGCTAGTAATCAGATTGCTACTTGGAGCAAGATGCTGGTTAAATCGCTACAGGCTATTCGGTTTGAAAGATTGAATGAAGACAATATATTTGATCGGCTGAAAAAAGCTAAGATATCTCAACCAAAACAAAAAACACAAATTTTAAATGATCTGCATGAGGCTTATGTTGTAGAACTTGCAGCGAATAACTCTATCGATTTTGACGATATGATTATTCGTGCTATTGAGGTTATAGATAACAATAAATACAAACCTAAATGGAAATATATTTTAGTTGATGAGTTCCAAGACATATCAGCTTCTCGCATGGATTTTATAAACAGTATTATTGCAAAGGGCCCTGATCCTTCGTTGACAGTTGTTGGTGACGACTGGCAGTCTATTTATAGATTTGCAGGAGGTAAGCTTGAGCTGACCACTAGATTCAATGAATTGGTAGGGCCTCATAGCCTAACTATGCTTCAAAAGACTTTTCGCTATAACAATAGCATTGCTGATACTGCAGGCAAATTTGTTATGGAGAATCCTGAGCAATATAAAAAACATATTCAAACGCATGAAGTAGTAAATGAGCCACAAGTCTATTTGTTAGATGATGACTCTAGCAAGGAAAACGGTTTATACAGTAGAGTGCATGAGGTGGTCAATGAAATTAGAGAGAGCGACCCTAACGGTTCAATAGCCGTCATTGCAAGATATAACTATCTGCTCAAAGAATCGCGTGACTTTTTGGGGGAAAAAGATTCGAAAGGTATTAATTTTTGGAGCTTTTACAAGTCAAAAGGGTTAGAAGCAGACTACTGCATCTTGATTGGTTTTTTCCAAGGAAAGAGTGGCTTTCCTAACGGGAATCGTGAAGATGCTATTCCTGAAGCGTTACTTCCAACATTAGATCCGTATCCTCATTCTGAAGAACGACGTTTGCTGTATGTAGGTATCACACGTTGTAAAAAGAAATCTTACATTATTGCAAATCCGACCTCACCATCAGAGTTTGTCAGTGAATTACTTAAACCTAAATACGATATCAATATCGTATCTCAAGAATTTCAAGAGCATTATAGAAAAACATTCAAATGCCCTAACTGTGCAGGTGGCTATTTACGTCTAATAAAAGGCAGATATGGTGATTTTTACGGCTGTAGCTCTGGTAAAGGCTGTCAGGTAGGTAAAGCACGTGTATGTGAAGAGTGTGGTGCACCTTCTGTTGATAGAGAAAACGAGAGTAGATGCAATAATGTAGAGTGCGATAACTCAGCAAAAATCTGCAATAAATGCGGTCGCCCTATGAGAATACGCAATGGTAAGTACGGTAAATTTTGGGGTTGTAGCGGTTTTGGTATTTCTGGCGATCAATGTAAAAATACTATAAAGATGTAATAAATAAAAATTCTGTCTAGTCACTCTAATGCATACCTACTAAGGCGTGTCATCAATTAACAAGGTTACATTAGAATAATCTATGCCTATGGCAAACCAATCGGGCACTTTAATTAGTTCGGTTCCACTAATGGGACTCGAAATCAATGTCATTGACGCTTTCAAAGATACCGTTTTTAAGGGAAATTTAGCAGCAGTTATTATTACGGACAGTTGGCTAGGTGAAGACTTAATCCAATCATTGTTGGACTAGTTCCACTCGCTCCGAAACAGCTGAAAACATGAACGTTAGTTACCAAGCAGAGAGAATGTTATGTCCGAAGGATTGACTGAATCAGAAAAATTTGTGAACTCTATATGTGAGAGAGCTTTTCTCAATTTTTGGACTCATCCAAATCCGATTGGAAAAAAAGGAAAAGAGCTTTGCGATTGCTTAATTGTCTGTGGTAAACACATCGTCATCATTTCTGTAAAAGATATTAAGTACAAAGATACAGGAGATGAAGCGGGATGGAAAAGGTGGACTAAAGCTGCAATAGATAAATCGGCTTCTCAAATATGGGGTGCTGAACGATGGTTAAATTCGTCAGTTAAATTTACTAGGCACGATGGCCGACAAGTCGAATTGCCGATAAAGGAGAATCGAATTGTACATCGTATATCTGTATCACTTGGCGCACAACGTAAAATACCAACACAGTCAGGTGATTTAGGAAATGGTATCGTGCATGTCTGCGATGAGTTCAGTCTTGGAGCAATTTTTGGTCTATTGGATACGATTACAGATTTTGTTAGTTTTTTAACCGACGTTGAGGCTCTAATAAATAGAGCTAATATAGTTTTCAATGGTGGAGGAATAGAAGACTTACTGGCGATCTATTTATTGAATAACCATTCATTCCCTTATGAAGAAGCTGAACTAATAATAATTGATGATACAGTTTTTAAAGGATTCATAAGTTCTGATGACTACAGAGCCATTCAGGAATCTTATAAGGATTCATATTTTTGGGATAAATTAATAGAGCACTTTGTTGGCGATCTTCTTACAAATGGCATATTTGAGTATGGTACGAATCAGGCAACTGATAACCAATATGCTCTTATCCAAATGGCTCTCCAGCCCCGTGGTCATCGAGCCAATCTAGTCGATGCCTTTTCTGAATTTTTGCAAAAACCCGAGTTAAAAATTGCTGCAAGAGTAGTACTGGCACACCAAAACACAGCATTCGTATTCCATTTAGGGCCAAGTAGTGATCGAGAAGCTCGGGTTCAAGAGCTAGGGTTAAGGAGCCTAGTTGTTAGAGGTCGACTTCCCGATGTCAAAATTGTAGTTGGTATTTCCAGAGATAAGCTAGGGCCGTCAGTAGTTGGTTATTCCCATGATATTGTTTATGTGGACATTCCAGAATGGGATGATGATTTCGAGGAACAAGTAAATAAAATACAAAAAGAGCTAGGCTATTTTGAAAATGTATCTTGGGCTAAGAGGCCATAAAATGTTTAACGAGACGCTACTTTAGAACAAAGAAGGATTTTTAGATATGTCACAAAACCTTTTTGAAGACTTTATCGATTTTTTATCCAATAAGCACGGCGAAGAACTCTGGGTCACCGTTTATAAGCGCGATCCGATCAACAATACAGCTCATGATGGCGCAATGTATTGTGCACTTGTTAAGAAAGAAAAATCAGAACGTACAATGGAAAGACCTGGTTGGGATTTGATGGTAGGTAGTGGAGGACCAGGTTTTTGTACGTCATACGAGGATGGTGAAGAAATTACTACTTACTACACTAATCCAGACGATGACTTTTTGAGGCCAGTTCTGGTTCGTGACTTTCACGGTAGGAAAGAATATTACATTGAAATACTTGAAGAGTTCCGCCTTTTTCATAATTTATACCATGATAATGAAAGTGGTTCATTTATTAGTTTTGACGAAGTGGGTGACGAAGTTGAAGTAATAAAGGTCGAGCGCAATGAAGTAAAAATTCGAAGGCGATACTTGCGCTCTTTTATGGCTGCCCGTCAAATGAACCTACTCCTATATTTTGAGCTTACTCGGCACTACCGTGAAAGCGTTGCCTTTTCTGATGACATAAAGAATGAGTCACTTGTATATACGATCTATTCGGGTGACTCTTATTCGGATGGATACACATGCTTTTCTAGGATATTAGGAAAAAAACTAATTAGATGTGAGATAGTGGAAAAGTGTGGCGTATGGCCATTTGAGCCAGAGAAAGAATATCAGAATTTCATTATTGGTGGTGATACTGATGAACCTGAAATATTTTCTTGTAACCCTGATGAATTAGCTAATTATTTTGGTGCCAATCCAGATTCTCCACACTACTTAACGCCTGTATTTTTTCGAAAGGAAGTTATGCAGAAATATTATAGTTCTTCCGACTATAAAATTACAGATGGGTATTTAGATAGAACAGGCGCGTGGAGATTGAGATTTGACAATAACTCACCAAATCATGTGTCAGTATTTTTAGGTGATCTAGGTCAGGACCTACCTAGCAAGGAGCAGGTTTATTGGAAAAGCTTTAATTTAATACCCGATGAAAGAAAAATAAGTAGAACAAATTTTGAGCGGAGTTTTCTAGGCAATTTCTACGATGCAGAAAACCCAGAGCACAGATTCAAGCAAAAATTTAGAGATATTCAGGAATATTGGAATAAAAAATACGGGTGGTATCTTTTCTTACCGCTTTCAATTAAAGATGAGCATTTTTATGAGTCTATACGATCAATGCTAACCAACGATCAATCAGAATTTGATGCGCAAGTGCTTGCTCTTACAAAAGCAACTATAGACTCGATAAATGTTAAATCACTTAGAGATCACCTCGAAGTAATAGATAAGTCGATCAAATCTATTTCATTAATGGAAGTTCTTCTTGAAAGGTTAGAATCTCAAAATTTATCCGCTCTATCCAGACTGCTGAGAGGAGTTCAATCGGTTAGATCAACTGGTGTTGCGCATAGAAAAGGCACCGAATATGAAAAGACCATTTCCAAGCTGAAAATTAATGATGGGGATTACTCTTCTGAGTTTGATCAGCTTTTATTGGGGATGCTCTTTCTTTTTGATGAGATTATGAAATTAGATTTAGGGCGTGACACCAATTAGCACAGATATTTCAGGCTAAGCTATACCTATAGTGAATCAATCAGACGCTCTAAGTGGTTTGGTTCCCTAGTGAGGACTTGAACCTTTAGCTGTAGACTGATATGTCATTTCTTGAAACTGCGCTCTTCGAGGACTCTTACAGAGAGCTTAAAAGAAAAAAGATATAAACGATAAAGGCGGGTACAAAACTTCCTTTTGGGAGTCATGAAGCTTTATGATGTGCAGTGAAGTTTAAACTAATAATATGAAGGAGGGTTGAATGAGTATAAATGAAGAGCAGATGATGCTAGAAATGAGATTAA
>Ga0098067_1000618_pt1 | contig 12865 bp, 17 predicted proteins | sample 26_taG_FD_92578 | JGI IMG/M metagenome (GOLD analysis project Ga0098067, IMG submission 92578) | Marine viral communities from Cariaco Basin, Caribbean Sea - 26_WHOI_OMZ | ecosystem: Environmental > Aquatic > Marine > Oceanic | place: Caribbean Sea: Cariaco Basin | collected 2014-11-09
CGCCTACCAGATTCGAAAAGCCCCAATCTTAAGATTGGGGCTTTTTTTTGTCCGTGAAATATGGGCTGTAGCGGAAAAGGAAACTATACGTCGATTCAAATTACCTCTTTTCTCACTTTCAGCTGTAATTTGCGAATTTATTTTGCACTAATTTGTAGTTCATTCTGCACTAGGTTTTTGTAAATTATTCTGCACTTGGCGTTTCATTCAAAAAAAATGGCGCGATGACATAAACGTCCCGCACCACTATTATATAGTCAGTAACTATAACTCATGTCTAATATCCTTTAGATAACTCTCAAAAAGCCTCAAACCTAACGGTGCTAGTTTATCCTGCCAGAGAGATTTAATCGTATCATTAGCATCTATCTTTATACTAGCTTGATCAACAACTACACCTGTGTCCCACCCATCATCTAACTGGTATAAAGAGCCACCTGTCACAACCTCACCTGCGTTAAATGCGTCGGCGATGGCGGTTTTACCTTTATACGCAGGCAGTAAGCTTGGATGATAACCTATAGCGCCAAGTCTAGCCTTAGCTCTAGCATCAGCACCTACAAAACAATAGGCGTGTGCCATCAATATTACATCGATACCATCTGGTACTGTACTTACAATCAATGTCTTACCATGAGTATTCACGGGGATATCTAACTTGTCGGCCAGTACTGCCGTTCTATCCTCAATACATGGCACTGACACCATTACAACCTCAATACCAGTCATAACAATACAACGCTTAAGCAGCTGCTCAGCTAGCCATTTCTGACCGACTATCATTACTCTAATCATAGTCTGCTCCTAAATAACGAAAGCCTTGTACAGCTCGAAAATGCCCACCATATTTGCCAAGTGGGGCGTTACTTATAGATGCACGACCAGCATGTAACCGACCGCTGATCTGCGTCCATTTCGGGTTGCGTCTTAGAGCTGCCGCCAAGTTCGGATGGCTGGTATGAAATATCGTACGTAATGGCTTTTCATAACGGTTTTCACCATTTAACCAGTGCTCACATACCTGATTAAGAAAACGCATACCAATACCAGCACCTTGCCACTCGGGCATGACTACCAATCGACATGCACGTCCCTCACGTAGACCAGGAGTCGTTGATACTGCCAGATGAGCAACCAGCTCACCATCCACTACTGCCACGTAGTTGGTAGCAGCAATCATGAGCGGCATCTTTAGATAGTGATGCGGCTCAAACAAGTGCCAAAACTGCCAGTTTGTTTGATAGATTTCAAATGTAATAGATGGGCGTTGCCTAAGATTCCCCCGTGTAAACTCACCTTTTGAGGTGTCATAAACCCAATCAGGTTGTAGCCAGTCGAGTACGTCGTAGTGACAGGTCAAAAGTACTGCCTGCTTGCCCTTAGTTCTGCGCCAAGACTTTGCAAAAGCATTAGCTCCAATGCAAGCAATTTGACGATCAACAACACTACTAAATTCATCTATGATTAGTCGCTCAGGCTCATCAGCTAAAGCACGAGCAAGGTTAGCACGGAATTGCTCACCATTACTCAGTATATGGTATGGGCGTAGCCAAGCTGGCACAGTACCTAACCCAACCGCCGATAAACATGCGGTGGCATCATCAATACTGCCATCGACCGCTATCTGGTCAATAATGGGTTTGGTTTTGTCCCATTTAGGGCTATGAATAGGTGTACCGTGCCATAGCTTTTTACCGATACTCGTCTTACCAGTGCCTGAGCCACCGACTATAACGCCAATCTGCCAGTCGTCGTCATCAATTGGTAGGTTGGCGTTAATGTGGACATTTGCGCCTTGCTCAACGTTGAATAAGCTTTTAATACGAGCGGCACGATAGCTATCATGATCAGTGCATTGGTGATGGATATCGATATTCATACGACCACCACCTTAAGGCTATAGCCTTGCTTGTTTAGCTGGTTATAGACGCTCTTTTGATGAGTTTCATCATCGCAGTTAATGATAACGCCAAACTTAGGCTTATATTTAAAGCCGTTTCTAGCAGGCGCTTTGGGGTCGATATTTGGAGTCTTTTTGCGTGTAGCCACGAGTATTTCCTTTAGTTTGAATTTGAGACTCGTGGTCTTCTGTTTTGCTGAAATTAGCGGCGTTCTGGACGCTCAAATGGTTAATGGTTTTACAACGGCTACATTTGATAGAAAGTTTGTCAAAATTGCCGATTTTGAGTAAGTTTTTGCCACACTCTTGGCATGAAATAAACTGCATAATTTTTCCTGTGCTTAGCGTTAGAATCGCGTTAGATTCTGTGTTACACTCCGCTCGCTGTGTACACGGCGACGGAGCCTTGGCTTTGCGACAGGTACTGTCTGTCAAAGAGTGGTAGTATAATGCTCCAACATTTTACTACCGCTCCGTTTTCTTTATTCAACACGTTCCCAGCAGTCCAAAGTTTGAGATGGCTGCATGTTATTATGTGGTTTGTCACCACCTTCCGAGAATAAGTTATTACCACTACCGCTGGCAAAAGCTTGGCTGCCATCCATCTCGCTAGCCTCATGCTTGGCTATAGGAGGTGAGTTGTTAGTCGAAAACCATCCGTTAGGGTCATTGTCATTACTTGAGCTATTTTCATGGCTAGCGTTGTATGCGTGCTTATGACTTGCTATTTCTTCTACAGTCAAAGTATGCTCATGTTCGCCGTACTCCTTGCCATGTGTCCTAAAGTTTATGTGATCCTCAGGATCATCTGAAAAGCCAACCGCGACACGCCCCTGTAGCGCTCGTTTCCACTTACCATAACCTTTGTATTCAGTTACTTCTTCAGATGTAAGAAAGTGCTTACTAGTCCAGATATGTTCACCTACTGGCGTATCTTCATATTTACGATTTTCTAGCTTACCTAAGCGCTCACGGTCTTTTTCAAACATACTTTTATATTCTTTAATAGAATCCTCAAGTACCTTTTTTTCACCAAATTTCTGAACCAAAGCTTTTAAAAGCTGCCCGTTATCAGACTTATCCAATGTCAGCCCTAAACCTTCAATAACATTGGCTACCTCCTCTTGGAGTGCGTTTGACCACTCAGGCGTGAAGTAAGTAGCGTCTTGATTTGGCAGATCAGCATTGTCATGAAAGCCTGTTTTACCGTCACCATTTGCGTTTTCACGCGCGGTGGCAGAGTCAATACGATGCATAGTCTATCCTTATTTAATATCGAGTCTGAGAGAGGCAGGTAAGTAGTTTTTTGATAAACAACTCATATCAGCTTTAATCGGTTTAGCCAGTGTCAATGTCACACGAAATCGCAGCCGTGCCGTATTTAATGGGTCGGTACATGATCCTAAACATTGCATAGGCACGTAAGTTTGCACTGCAAGCACGGTCTGATTGTATCGAGCAAATAGCTTGTACAAACCCTCTAAGTTAAGTAATACATGACCCTCACGTTTGACACGCTCAATCTCAGCGCGTCGGTCATTGACGGTATTACCGACATCACTTTGACCACATAATAGTGGCAACCCATACTCCCGTTCGAACTCATCAATCAGCTCGTCTGGTATGCCATTTAATACGGCAAAAATACGCGCAGCTGATACCTTCACCAACTCTAACGCTTTGCTATGTGCTACTATATCTTTATATATAACTGTCTTATGGCTATGGTCATAAGCGCCGTATGGCAGATGATGCATAAGCACATCTGCTAGTTTTTTTGTCTCATTTGTACTCATGAAGTCACCATGACATTGGCGGGGCGTATCCAACCTACCTGCTCCATACTGACGGTAGGATTAACATTAACATTGGGTGTTAACTGTACGTCTATCATTCCCTCTACCGACATAATAAGACTATACAATACCGCCGCTTTGTAGCTTTCAGCAGGTATCATTGCTTTCAAATAATCGTTGATAATTGCACTGATCTCACCTGTATTGACATTGACGCCTGTGATTTTAGCGGTAACATCAAACGCAATAATGGTGGGCTTAAAGGTACGGACATCTTCCCAAAAAGCCGCTGTATCTTTTAATGTTTGCTCAGATTGAGCCAACAAGCTGTCGCTTGGTAAAGTTGCCCCGTTCGCACCTTGTGCCGTGATAGCAACATCAACGCTACCAGCGCCGCGACGTAAGGGATAGACGTAAGCATTAGCGACACCAGATACACCCAATACTGCTTGGCGCAAATCCTCAGTACGTGACAAATTTTTACCTAGCTTTTTCTTGTTCCAGAGCCTTGAGCGCCAACGCTCAAGGCTTTCTCCGTCTGACCCACCGCTGATTATATCTACACCTGCTACACTTTGTAGTCCCGCGACTGGCGATACCCACCTCAGCGTGCCAGTGGCATTAAATGCTGCACCGTTATTGCTTGCTTGCACTGGTACGGACACCTGTTTTTTAGCAGACAAAGTGGTATTTGTAGTGGTCTGCCAATAGTGTCCAAAGCCATCCGTTAACTTGCTACCAACGGGCAAAATTATCCCATCAGTATTACCTGAAGCCCATACCTGACCCGTTGCTATCGAGCCACCAAGACGCGGCAAATCCAGCTCATCGGCGTGTATATAGAGGTAAGGCTCATCTGCTGTCTGAATAAAAAGCTGCTTTAAAATATACTCTTGATGACTGTATAAGCCCTCAGCAACCGCCGCTGTGCCTGATGCGCGCACGTCTGCATCTGAATCACGCTGGGGCAGTGTGCCAGTTTGATTGACATACTCTTGCATGATGACGGCTTTGATATTGCTATATTTAGGGGTTTGATACATTATCCAGCTACCTGTACGTTAATAGATGTATTAGTGGCACTACCGTCCGCTTGTACCAATTCAGCTTTTATCAATAAATGGCCTAACTCAACATTGCCCGCAGTCACAATAATATTGTTTAGATAATATGGTGCGCGTAATGGCTCTAACGCTTGTTTTGCCCACGCAATCGCTTGTCTACGCATACGCGGCACATCCTTGCTACGCTTAAGCTTATACAGTTCACTGCCGAGCTGACTATCACTAAAACATGATCCTTTTGGCGTTAATAAGCGCAAATAGGCCGCTTCTGCTAGTGCTTCAGTATCTGTAAATGGTGGTGCGTTAATACCATCCAGCGTGTAGTCATTGGTGGTTTGGTCAAAGCGCATCGGCTGCTCCCATTAGTACAGTTGGCGGTGATGTACCTTCAGCTGTATGACCGTGGATATTGTATGCCTCGCGCATGATTTGCATAGAGCCAGCTTTGTCTGATACATCGCCTGTGGCTTTGATATTGCCATCAACCTCTAAGTTGGTATTAATCTTGACCCTATCACTTAATAACCTAATCTCAACGCCATGCTGGTTATAGACCACAGTTTCACCCTCTTTTAGCTCCACCGCTACCGCGTCTTGACCAGCGACGATGACAAAATTACGCGCGCGACCTTGCATTGGCAGCATGACCACCTCAGCATCTTCAGGTAGCCAACTGGCAAACCCTACCTGCTGATACAGCGGTACATCATCGACCAGCTCACCGCTTAAGCCAAGCACCTGCAACGCTTTATTACCAGTACGCTTGATCGTGCCAATGATTGCTTGTCGGATGGCTGGTGCTTGTTTGAATGGACTCATGTCTTACTCACTTTTTAATCAGATCAGCGTACTTTACTGGTTGCATCCAGTCCTCACGGCGTTTGAGCCGTAGCTCAGTAGTCTTGCCATTAGCGCGTGATAGCAACATTGTCCGACCATAAATAACCCAATCACCAACAGCGCGCGTCAGGACGTTACTATCAAAACTTACTTCCCACCCTGTTCGCCACGGCTGACCATTATGTGTCCAACCTGATACTGGTAGGGTTAAGTCAGTCGCATCCAGCCAAGCATCAGCCATTGCTTTAGCTGCGAATTTCTCCGCTTCTGCTTGTGTGTCCGAGCGACTATCGTTAATGATGCGGTGTCGTTTGAGCGCCATACGATCACTTGTGACTTTTGTTTTAAAGTTTTTGCCCTTATCGTTTTGCCCCACCACTTCCATCGTACTAAACGCGTTTGAGATGTCATATTGATAGTCAGCATCGAGTACGTTGTTTTGCTCGTATCTATCGTCGTTATAAAGATAAAATTTAGGCTTTATAGTAGGCTGTGGTACATCAAATGGATTGCCGATCATCAACTGACCATCAGCTGATAGCCAAACATACTGACCACTTGCTTGTGCCGCCGCTGTTAGCACGTCCCAGACAGATTCGCCAATATCCACACCTGTTTTACCTTTGAGCCAGTCGTTTTGCACCTTGCCAATGGTAATAGGCAGGTTTGCCAAGCCACCACCTGTCACGTACCGCTTGATTAGCTCTGACAGACTAAGATTGGCAGCAGCGTCAATGGGTGCGTGACAATCAATCAGTTGTCCTGCTAGATCGCGTCCTGATAGATTGGTGCTAAGTCCATTACGGCCAACACGCTGACCAATGCGGTCTAAAATGCCTGTTAATACCGTCTCACCGTTACAGCTCACCGTGCAGTTAGACCCACCTTTGACATAGTCAGGTAGTACGTCTTGCTCAGCATCAAACCAGCTAAAACTAAACGCGTCCGCTGGTACGCCAATATCACTATCGACACTTAGATCATCCCATGTCGAGCACACCACGCCGTCGATATGTAGCGCCATTTTTTCTGTGTCGTTATCGGGCATAGCATGACACCTGTGTACCTGCATCAATGACAGATGCATCAACCAGTCCACGATTGAGCCGCGACAGCTCATCAGCGCGCGTATAGTCAGCGTATAGTAGATGAGCTAATAAACGCCAAGTACACGGCACTGTGACTGTGTACTTAGTTAGTGGCGGACGACTATTAATTGTAGCGTCAGTCAAGGCTTGCAGCTGTGCCGCCGCTTTTTTGAGGTCACGAATAATAGGCGTAATATCTGTATTGACGACCGGCAGAGATTGGTCATTTTGTGTACTATCATCAGCACGCACCTGATCGATTGCCTCTTGTATTTGTTGACGCGCCTCATCATTGATTGCTATCAAATCGGTCGGTGTCAATGTAGGATTGCGCTGTTCTTCTTTTAATATTTCAATGACACCACGACCAATCATTGCAGCTGGTAGTACCTGTCCTGTACGGCGTAATGGTGGTACATCGCTGTCACCAAACACATCACCAATGGCTTTGATGCGGTTAAATAGGCGACGCCAATTGTTCATGGGATCATAGTCCAGCGGCAACATTTTAACGATACCGTCTACATCACCGACGATACTGCCCAGCCACACTGGCGGATTGAGCAAATCATCCACGCGTACCAGATTTGTGCCAAGATTCGTCCGCACTTGGCGCAGTTTGCTACGTATGGTTTCAGGGATACTACGAGATTGCTCGATAGCGGCATCAGTGCCAATAGCATCGAGCTGTTCTTGGTAAATAGCTAACTCTTCAGCGGGCGTTGCTAGAATAATACTATCTGCTGCTTGGCTGGCAGCAGGCATTGGCTCAGGCGTAAAATGCTGAATATTGCGTTTTGACCCACCTACCACGAACTGCATATCAATCGTACAGCCATCGACAATATCGCTATCGTGCTTAACACGGTAACTGGCGCAAATAGCCTCTTGTGTCCCGAACACGGGATGTACCAGCTCGCCTTTACCTTTTGCATCTAGCGCAGTAAGTAAGTCTTCTAATTCCTGTTCATAGTCCGCACCCTCTATAAGCGCGGTAATACTTATATTCTTGGGATTGTTACCCATATCATGAATATCAGCATCATTAGCGTACGGTGCTTGATGAGTCGCAAGCTCTTTGTCTTGGCTGTCATCAACGCCAAAATATTCAAACTCAACACCTCGGAACGACGCGTCATATAAATTTTCTTGCCATGCCATTTATGCGCTCGCAATACTTGTCAGAAAGTAAGTTCATTATGTAACAGTCGGGCATGAGCTTATAGGTGATAAAGTTCCGAGAAACCTAGTTTTTTGGTTTATAGCTTATTGTTGATACGTTAGAATGAACAATTATCCATTAAGAGCTATGAATATGGGAATTGAAAAGTACGATCATCAAGAGATAGTTAGATTGACTGTAGCTAAATTAGCTTCGCACTTATCGGGTAGTAAAGATTTAAGAGGTTTAAGTCATAGTCAAGACGCTTCTACCGCTAAAGGCTTGTTAAAAGAAATGGTAAAGCGGGGCGTTATTTATACAGCTGACGAGATTTCTTATACTGCCCAACATGATTTCAATTGGAATAAAAAACACGCCATTGAACTCGGCAAGCTTGCAGATAAAATCAGCAATGGTAGTAGAGTTCAAGGCGCTGATATCGAGATGGGAAAGCGTAAAGCATCTCAAATTTTTCAGCAGCTAGATGATTTGTCAAATTAGAGAGGAAGTAATGAGCAAAGGATTTTTGATAGCACTAAGTGTAATAGTCTTAGCTATAGCTGGTTTTTGGGGGTTAGGAAACTTATATACACCTACTGTGACAGATTCAAAGAGAATTAAGTCAGAATTGAATCTGACCGATGATGAGCGACAAAGAATTACACTTGCCGTTGCCAGCAACTATAATTACACAGGCAATGAGGGCAAAATAGACGACGCGTTACAAAAGCTAGAAAATACCTCAGAACCTACCACAGCACAAATGAATCAATTTATCGTTGATGAATACCAAAAATCGCAATTTGAATTAGAAAAACTAGCACGTAACGGTGACTATCAAGCTCAAAGAAATTTAGCTTTTGGACACGCAACCGACCCTGAAGTAGCTGGTGCAGATCCCGCCCAAGGCTGCGCTTGGTATTTATTATTATATAACTCTGAAAGTCCTCAAATAGTCGATGATTTAGACCGAGCAAATATAGACAGTTATTGTAGCGCTAAGGTGCTGAGTAAAGAGCAGCAAAGAGCAGCTGAAATCAAGGCAAATTTATTACTAAAAGCTATATACAATAAAGATATCAACGTCAAGATTAACGACTACCTAAGCAATTATCTATAAGGCCCGAACTTACCACGTTTAGACTGTTTGCTGACCTCTTGCATCATATTCATTGCCAGTGGTTGTCCAGCAATAGTTATATTGGGGTTAAATGTTGGTACAGGCTTAGCGGCGATTGCGGACAGATGCGATATCATTACCCCTTGCTGACTCACCAGCTGCGATTGTATCTGTTTGGTCTGTGCTTGCTCACTGACCATCTGCTCTTGCTTTTGTTTTGTCTGCTGCTGCTCTGCGATCATCTGGTCATATTTAGCATTGGTGTCTAATGCAGCTTGAGCGGTATCATTCCCAAACAAAGCCAGTGCCTGTGCTATCTTTTCACCAATAGCGTCGCTTGCCGCCGTTCCTTCAATTGATTTGCTAATGCCAGTACCAATCAAATAACCACCAGCAGCGCCTCCAGCGATTGCCAGTCCAGCTGTACCGACTGCACCTGCGCCAGCAGCAGCTAACCCACCACCCAAACGACCCAACAAACCACCAGCCGCACCTGCGCCTGCACCACCAGCCAATGAACCCACTACCCCAGCAGCGGCTACTGCTGCTAAAGCAAGACCTGCACCATAAGCGGCTGTCGCCAGTCCTTCATGCTTTTCCATAAAACCACCGAGCTGCTGATTAAAACCGCTTAGCTGCTCGTTGACCTGAGTATATAAATTATAGTTAATATTAAGCTGCTCTTGCTGACGATCCATCGCCGTCGCCCACTCATCACCTTTAAACAGCTCGTGTAGCCCATCAACTGTACCACCTGCGTTATCTAAGCCAGACTTAATACGTTCATTCTCTGAGCCATTAGTACTGATCGCCAGCGCGGCCATTAGTGCCTGTCTATCAGCGATGACCTCACCTAGATTCGAGCCTTCTAGCATCTTGCTCATCTGATCATATAGTGCTTTAGCTTCTTGTCCTTTTGCATTACCCGCTTGCTGCTTGAGCGATTGATATTGCGAGTCGCCAGCCAGTTGCCGTTCAAGCAGGCTAACAAACGCATCAATCTGATCCACACCTTGTGATTTTTGTTGCCGTGCGTACTTTGACCAGTCCAGTCCTCCACCTTGTGATTTTGGTAGTTGTGGATCACCAGCTTGTGGGGCAATTTGTTTATTGATTTGCTTACTGAATTCACGTGAGCTTATTTTCTGCAATAGATTAACGACATTGTTACCTGCTTCATCTTGATTACCAGCCGTATTGATAGCGACCTGATTAAGCGCCACAATCTTTTTCAGACCATCAAGTCCCCCATAACCCGCAGCCTTAGCGAGCGGCAATTGGCGGCTGAGATACTGCGCCATAGTGTCATACTCAAACCCGCCCAGCTGTCCACCAGCCACCGCGATATCTTGTCCAAGTGATATCTGCTGAGGGTCTAGCCCAAAGTTTTTGAGCTGTAAGGTCACAGCCGCCGCATCTGGCGCAGTTGCACCCGATACAAACGACGCCCGTTGTGTGACGCCCAGCACTTGTTTGACTGATGCCAAATCATACGCACCACTTGCGATAAGCGTATCCGCCGCCTCAAGTCCGCCCTCACGCGTGCCACCACCACCGCGTACCGCAGCCATTACCGTTTTATCCAGCTCAACCTTGACCAGCTTGCGATCGCTGATACTCATACCCTTGCCATATGTCGCTGTTCCTGACGTTCGAGCTAGCTGCTCATCATAAGTTCGTGCAGGTTTAATCTGACTATTTACTACCGCCGTACCTGCTACGACACCGCCAACCATAGCACCTGCGCTTTTCATCTTACCCATCAGCGAGCCTGACGTACGCAACTCACCGTTCAATCGGCGCACTTCCTCACGTAGCTGGCGCTGAGCACGTCTCAAATCATTAGTTGATGCAGTGCCCGACGTGCGCAGGCGACGATAAGCACGCTCTTGATTTCGTATCTCATCCCGTACCTGCTGCTGGGTGCGGATGCCAAGGCGCTGCATATCATTGATCGTACGGGTGTCACGTCTCTGCTGTGCTGCAATACGTGATAATTCACGCCCTGCATTACCCGTGAGCAGTAGGCGTAAACTAACGGTTTGAGTAGACATAAAAACGCCCTATGTAGTGGTTTTTAATTTGCGACGAGCAGCAACGAGTTTACGAGGTGTGGTACTGGCTGCGGGAGGCGGTGGTGTAGTAGACGCTAGATTGTTTGTTGGTTGTTTAGACTTAGTGACATTAGGCGATAATCCGAGCATATCTAACGCCATATCGACGGGCATACCCCAAGCATCAGCATAAGGTACGCCCATCTTAATGAGTAACCCTACTAGGCGGACTTGGTTGCTTGCTCGCGCTCTTTTTTTTCCAGTACCATGCGGGCGATTTCTAACTCACGCCCATCTTGACGACTGGCAGCGTCCAGCTCATCATACGTTAGCGCACGACCAAGTGCAGGTACGTGTGTCATTGCTGCGAGATCGACCAGCACTTGCAAGTCTGTCTCACGGGCATTCATGGAAGCCGCATAGCTTTGTCCTACCGTAATCGGTCGAAGTTCTACCTTTTTATGGCGCACTCCATCGATTAATATACCAATGGGTAATGTTTGCTTTTCAACAATGTCAGTCGCCGAACTCTCTTTTGCTTTAGTCATGATTATTCCTATTTTTTCGTACTATATTTCGATTGTATGATTAAGTGGCCGCTTGCCCTTCGGTGATATGGTCGAGTGCAAACATCTCAATAGAGCGCATCGCTTCGCCGTCCAGCTTATAGCTTTCCGATACGTCGGTTGATTCGCAGCCTGTGTAGGTAGCACGGTGACCACCGTCCAGCGACTCAACTGTAATACGTCCGTCTTCAATATTTGCCCAATCGATATCGCCTGACTCAGGGATAATAACTTCTAGTGACAACGTAATTGAGCTTGTCGTCTTAGTTTTTTTACGTGTGCGACCTTGACGGTTCATTGTTGCGACTGCTTTTTTACCCGTCACAAACTTAGGGCTGACCGAGGCACAGTCAAACTCTCTACCGTCAACCGTTAGTACGATTGTGCCGACTACATCTGCTTCACTCATGAGTTATCCTTTTAATAAACGTCTAGCGTGGTGTTAATAACGTGCATACCGCGCACCCAATGCGACGGAATACGGGCATCTACCGCTGTTTTATCTGCCGTGCTTTGCATGACAGTCAGCTCATTTTTAGTAGCGGCCACGTGCTCGAGTATTTCCGCATCGTCCATTTTTAGGCAACGATCAAGAAATAGGCTACGTAAGTCCCGACGAGACGCATCGGTATTCTTACGGCGTGGATTGGCAGACACTGCTGCACGCAGATCGCGGCGTACATAACGCAATACCAGTGCGCCATTAATGTCCAGCAGTAGATCATCCGCTTGACCAGTCAATGGATTGGTGCGATAAGTACTGATTAATCGCACAATCTCAGGCGTATTGTCATGCCCGATATTGACCATTGCTACACCGTCATTTAAAGCTTGCTCGATGCGCGTTTTGGTTAAGCGTAGACTGCCGTCAACGACTGGCAGCGCTGGTAGCTTGCAGCCGTTAAACGGCAGAGCTGGATCAGCTTCAGCGGCGATAGTCGCTGCGATACTTGCGGATAGCTCTGGCTCAAAGCCAATGGCACCGTGATAGCACACCGCAATGATGCGGTAGCAGCTCTTAACCGCAGGGAACGCTGCAAAAGTAGTAGCATGTTCAACATCATCAAATGGCACGATAAGAATGGCATCGTTTTGTTCGGTCTTCGACGATACAAAGTCTAAGTGCTCAACCCACTCGTTTGCATCAGCTTCTAACGTAATTGGCGTATCAATTGCAATAATTGAGTGTCCGTGTGGTGCAAGATTTTCGATTGCTGCCATGGTTTTATCCTTAATTAGTTTCGAATAAAAAGCGATTGTCGCGGCTCATACCAG
>Ga0098067_1000621_pt1 | contig 12852 bp, 7 predicted proteins | sample 26_taG_FD_92578 | JGI IMG/M metagenome (GOLD analysis project Ga0098067, IMG submission 92578) | Marine viral communities from Cariaco Basin, Caribbean Sea - 26_WHOI_OMZ | ecosystem: Environmental > Aquatic > Marine > Oceanic | place: Caribbean Sea: Cariaco Basin | collected 2014-11-09
ACACCAACTGTAACGACCGATGAGATCAATGAAACCGAATATATGAGAGACAAAGTCGCTTATATTAACGAGATCAGGAGAGATAAGAGCGCCGAGCTGGCTGCATTGGGTGAAGAGCCTTTAGGTGATTATGATCAATTTGAATATTACCTCTTGTGTAATAAAATATGTGGTGTGGCACACTACAACATGCAAATGAAAGTAGTTGTTGAAACTGAAGAAGAATTCAATACCTGGATGGCAGAACAAAAGGAATATTCTGAAACCATGGAAGCTGCAACTGCAGACACGCAGGTTGAAGAGAATAGTGGGAGCGAACTTGCACAGGTAGAAAATTAATTAAGTTAAGAATAAAGAAATATGTCAGCAGTAGGACACGTACCGGTTAATGAACACGCTCATGATGATCATCACCATGAGGGTAATTTCTTTACGAAATATATATTCAGCATGGATCATAAGGTTATTGCAAAGCAATACCTTTTCACTGCGCTTTTTATGGGGATTATTGGAATCGCAATGTCCATCTTCTTCCGTATGCAGCTTGCATGGCCGGCTGAATCATTTAAAATATTTGAGATCTTTCTGGGCAAATGGGCCCCAGATGGTGTTATGAGTCAGGAGATCTACCTTGCACTTGTAACTATCCACGGTACCATCATGGTATTCTTTGTACTTACGCAAGGGCTTAGTGGAACTTTTAGTAACCTGTTAATTCCGCTTCAAATTGGAGCCCGTGATATGGCTTCAGGATTTATGAACATGCTGTCTTACTGGCTGTTCTTCCTTTCCTGTATTATCATGCTTAGCTCTTTGTTTATTGAATCGGGCCCTGCTTCAGCCGGGTGGACAATTTATCCGCCGCTAAGTGCTTTGCCGCAAGCTATTGGTGGTTCTGGTCTTGGTATGACGCTGTGGTTAATATCTATGGCAATTTTCATTGCTTCATCCCTGTTGGGTTCACTAAATTATATTGTTACAGTCATTAACCTTAGAACTAAGGGAATGTCTATGACACGTTTGCCTTTAACTATCTGGGCTCTTTTTGTTACTGCAATTATTGGAGTAGTTTCTTTCCCGGTGCTGTTGTCGGCAGCTTTGATGCTTATCATGGATAGAAGCTTCGGAACTTCTTTCTTCCTTAGTGATATTTACATTGGAGGAGAAGTGCTGCACTACCAGGGTGGTTCGCCTATTCTTTTTGAACACCTTTTCTGGTTCCTTGGGCATCCTGAAGTATATATTGTTATACTTCCTGCCATGGGTATCGCTTCAGAGATCCTGGCAACCAACTCCAGAAAACCCATTTTTGGATACCGTGCAATGATCGCGTCTATTTTGGGTATTGCCTTCCTTTCAACAATCGTTTGGGGGCACCACATGTTCGTATCGGGTATGAACCCGTTCCTTGGTTCGGTGTTTACCTTTACAACGCTATTGATCGCGATTCCTTCCGCAGTAAAAGCCTTTAACTGGATCACAACAATCTGGAAAGGGAACCTGCAAATGAACCCTTCAATGCTGTTCTCTATTGGTTTCGTTTCTACCTTCATTACAGGAGGTCTAACCGGGATCGTTCTTGGAGACAGTACTCTTGATATTAACGTGCATGATACTTACTTCGTTGTGGCTCACTTCCACCTGGTGATGGGTATTTCTGCCCTCTACGGAATGTTCGCAGGTATCTACCACTGGTTCCCAAAAATGTTTGGGCGCATGATGAACAAGAACCTTGGGTACATCCATTTCTGGATCACTATTATAGGGGCTTATGGGGTATTCTTCCCAATGCACTTTGTAGGTATGGCAGGTCTACCTCGTAGATATTATGATAACACTGCTTTCCCATACTTTGATGACCTTTTAGAGGTGAATGTATTGATCACTGTGTTCGCTATAATAACTGCACTGGTACAGTTGGTATTCCTTTACAACTTTATCCATTCTATAGTTGCCGGGAAAAAAGCTACTGCCAACCCATGGAATTCCAATTCACTTGAGTGGACTACTCCTGTTGAACCTATCCATGGAAACTGGCCTGGTGAGATTCCACACGTTTACCGTTGGGCTTACGATTACAGTAAAACGAATGAAAATGGTGAGTATGTGATTGCAGGGCAGGACTTCGCCCCTCAAAACGTACCGCTTCAAAAAGGGGAAGAAGAGCTTAATCATTAAGCTTTCCCTTCTTTAATACTACAAAGCCTTTTCATCTAATGAAAAGGCTTTTTCTTTTATCTTTGTTCCAAACCTGATGAGCATGAATGAAAACCTGGATCCCACCGGTGAAAATTTTTCTTCGGAAGAACTTGACATCGAAAGAGCTTTACGCCCTCTCGAATTTGATGATTTTGCAGGCCAGGATCAGGTATTGGATAATCTGAAGGTTTTTGTTGAAGCTGCAAATCAGCGCGGGGAAGCTCTTGATCACACCCTGTTCCATGGGCCTCCCGGGCTTGGTAAAACTACTCTGGCGCACATTCTGGCTAATGAGCTTGGCGTGGGTATAAAAGTGACTTCAGGCCCTGTGCTCGACAAGCCGGGTGATCTTGCAGGGCTGCTTACCAATCTCGATGAAAGGGATGTATTATTCATCGATGAGATCCATCGCTTAAGTGCCGTAGTGGAAGAATACCTCTATTCGGCGATGGAAGACTACCGGATAGATATCATGATCGAAACAGGTCCGAATGCACGTTCTGTACAAATCAATTTAAATCCCTTTACGCTTATAGGTGCAACCACCCGTAGCGGGTTACTCACCGCACCAATGCGGGCACGTTTTGGGATCTCCAGCCGACTCGAATACTACACCACCGAATTGCTTTCTGATATTGTGCAACGAAGTGCGCTTATTCTAAAAGTTCCAATTTCTATGGAAGCTGCTATCGAAATTGCCGGCCGTAGCCGTGGGACACCGCGTATCGCAAATGCCCTTTTACGAAGGGTTCGCGATTTTGCGCAGATAAAAGGCAATGGGAAAATAGATATTGAAATAGCGAAGTACAGCCTTAAAGCATTGAATGTAGATGCTCATGGACTTGATGAAATGGACAATAAGATCCTCACCACAATTATTGACAAGTTCAAAGGTGGCCCCGTGGGCATTACCACGCTTGCAACCGCAGTGAGCGAAAGCGCAGAAACTATAGAAGAAGTCTACGAGCCTTTCCTCATCCAACAGGGTTTCATTCAGCGTACTCCCCGTGGTCGGGAAGTCACCGAAGCTGCCTATAAACACCTCGGAAGAGTAAGAGGCGGTATCCAGGGAGGATTATTTTAAGATTGGCATTTTAGACCTCAAAGGTTTCTAAAACCTGTGAGGTCTGCCAGAGATCCAAAAACATGAAAGACACCAGCGGTATACCAACAGTTTCCAGACTTGAATTCTACAAAAGTGCAGCCGGAATATTGAAAAATCCGTTGCCCTTTCATAACCGGAATTTTCAGAAATATGGAGATACCTTCAGGTTAAACATCGGTTTTGGTCGCAAGATCATTTTTTCCCGTGACTCAGGTTTTGCCGAATACGTACTTCAGAAGAATCAACGGAATTACAAAAAGTCCGAGATCCAGACTCAGGACATGGCAAAATATCTGGGTCATGGTCTGCTTACTGCCGAAGGGGAACTTTGGAAAAAACAGCGCAAGCTCATCCAGCCGGCATTTCATAAAAAGCAACTGGCAGGGCTGCTGGACAAAGTTCAGGCTGCAATCACCGAGGAGCTAAACAAGATAAGAACGAATGCCCCTATGGATATTTTTCCGGTGTTCAATGATCTGGCTTTTCAAACGGTGGTCAAATCTCTTTTTAGTAGTGCGGTGGGGCAGCAGGAGATCAACAGGTTGCAGTACATTACAGAGGCGGCTCAAAAAATGCTTGTACGGGAGTTGAGGCAGCCGTACCTGAGCTGGTACTTCAGGTTGAGCGGCAAAATACAGCAGCACCTCGACCTCACCGACGAAGCAAGGCAAATCCTCATCCGCCTTATTGAAGAGCGCAAGCAAAGTGGAAAACGTGAAGACGACCTGCTCGATATGCTGCTCGATGCCCGTTACGAAGATGGAAATGCCATGAGCCACAAGCAGCTGGTTGACGAGATCCTCATCCTGTTTACTGCCGGCCACGAAACCACTTCAAACTCCCTCACTTTTATTACGCAGCTGCTGGCCAGAGATCCAGAAATTCAGGAGAAGATCTTTGCTGAAGTAAAAGCCGCTAAAGAAAATTCAGGAGAGCTTATGGAATTCCTGAAAAACTGTCGTTACACGCAGGCAGTCGTAGAGGAGGGGATGAGGCTGTATCCGCCGGCTTATTTTATTGACCGGGTAAATCTTGAAGATGATGAATTTGAAGGGAAATCTTTTCCTGAAGGTACCAGCCTCCTGTTTTCGATCTATGAGATCCATCGCCATCCAGAGCTATGGGAAGAGCCAGAGAAGTTTATGCCCGAAAGGTTCCTGGAGGGAAAATATTCCAACTATTTCCCGTTTGGCGCTGGTCCCCGCAAGTGCATAGGCAACAATTTTGCCATGTATGAGATGGTGATGACCGTTGCCGAACTTGTTTCCCGATACAGGATAGGCGGGGCCACAGGAGAAATCGAGATCCAGCCGCTTATTACCCTTAAACCGAAAAATGCAGTGCTTCAGTTTGCACTTCGGAAATAATACCTTCCAAAAATGCTATTTTTGACACCTCATAATTTTTTATGTTGGGCATAGAAGTTGCAAAGTTTCAGAAAGTGAATAATTCAGCAAGATCAAAGAACAGCGCTTTAATTAAAGCCGAAGCTCAGCGCCTTGGCTTCTTGTCCTGTGGCATTTCCAAGGCTGAATTCCTTGAAGAAGAGGCACCACGCCTGGAAGAATATCTGCAAAAGGAAAGACATGGAAAAATGTCATTTTTGGAGAACTATTTTGACAAGCGGCTCGATCCCACCAAACTTGTTGAAGGTTCCAAAAGTGTGATTTCCCTGCTGCTCAATTATTATCCCGAAGAGAAACAGCGGGAAGATTCCTACAAGATCAGTAAATACGCTTACGGCACCGATTATCACTTTGTCATTAAAGATAAACTGAAGAGTTTGCTGCAGTTCATTCAGCAGGAAATAGGCGAAGTTGAAGGCAGGGCTTTTGTAGATTCGGCGCCGGTCATGGACAAGGCCTGGGCGGCCAAAGCCGGCCTGGGCTGGGTTGGGAAGCATACGCTGCTGCTGTCAAAGCAAAAAGGATCGTTCTTTTTTGTAGCCGAGTTAATAATTGATCTCGAGCTGGAATATGACGCGCCGGTAACCGATCACTGCGGAAGCTGTACCGCCTGTATCGACGCCTGCCCTACAAATGCCATTGTGGAACCCTACAAGGTTGACGGCAGCAAATGCATTTCCTATTATACGATTGAACTGAAGGATCAGCTTCCGCAGGAAATGAAAGGGAAGTTTGATGACTGGGCCTTTGGATGTGATATTTGCCAGGATGTGTGCCCATGGAATAGATTTTCAAAGCCCCACAACGAGCCACTTTTCAATCCGCATCCCGAGTTGCTTAGTATGAGCAAAAAGGATTGGGAAGAGATCACCGAAGAAACTTTCCGGAAGGTCTTTAAAAAGTCGGCGGTTAAGCGAACAAAGTACAGCGGACTTGCCCGAAACATCAGCTTTCTAAAAGATAATTCATAGCGGCATATTTTTTAGAATTTGTAACTTTAGGTTCCAACAACAATATCATGATCTCAAAATGGCAGTTTTTCAGCATTATTTTCCTTCGGTGTTTTTTAGATGATGCTGTAATAGCTCAGGAATTTCGGCTTAGTACCGAAGAAACAATGAAACGGCTCCTTAAGCAGGTAGACACCGATGGTGACAATAAGATCACCATAGAAGACGAGCCAAAAATACCTTTTTTACTATCCCATTCCACAGGAGATACAGTGGCAATTAATGAGATATATTATTTGTCCAACCTGCTTCAGGAGTTGGCTATTGCACGGTCAAACGGGAAGGAAACCCTGGATATTTCTCTTGATGATATTAAGGAACCGCCAACTCAGCGCATTTCCAGGAGGATTGAAACGCAGTTTTGGGATGATCTCACCCGCACGATTGACCGTAAGGGGATCCAAAAGATCCTTAGAGACACAAAAGCTTCAGACGGCGTGCAGCGCTTGTATGTGCCGGCGACCGATACTTCAGGGATTAGGTATTACAAAGATCTTCAGCAGGAATTAAGCGGGTTTGAGGTGGTGGTGCTTCCGGAGAAATTAACTCCGCAGTACGTCAAATCCATTAATGACAAACCCGGACTGCTTGCCCTGAAAATAGAAAATGACCGCGGGGTGCCGTTTGTGGTGCCCGGCGGCAGGTTCAACGAAATGTACGGGTGGGACAGCTATTTTGAAGGAGTGGGGCTGCTTATTGATGGCAGGATAGATCTTGCCAGGGCCATGGTCGACAATTTTGTTTACCAGATCAATCACTACGGAAAGATCCTGAATGCCAACCGCTCCTATTACCTCACCAGGACTCAGCCGCCGTTCATGTCTTCATTTGTTCGGGAGGTTTATGAAGCTATGGAAGTTAAGGATGAAGCCTGGCTGCGCGAGGCGCTGAATGCTGCCATAAAGGAGTATGAGCAGGTTTGGATGGAGGAAGGAGAGCGACTAACCGGGAACGGACTTAACCGGTATTATGCGCAGGGAATAGGCATCCCGCCGGAGACTGAAAAAGGGCATTTTAACGAGGTGCTTCAGGAATTTGCGGAGAAATATGGTTTGGAAGTCTCAGAATTTGTAGAGCAATATCAGTCGGGAGCAATAGAAGCCCCTGAAGTAGATGAGTATTTCAGGCATGACAGGACGCTGCGGGAGAGTGGGCATGACACATCCTGGCGACTCGAAAACAGGGCAGCACATCTAAATACCGTCGATCTCAACTCGTTACTTTATAAGTATGAAAAAGATTTTGAGTGTCTCATTGATGAATATTTTGATGGGAGTTTCACCACTTCAGCAGGAAAGACATATACCGATGATTATTGGGAAGAAAAAGCTGAAGATCGAAAAGAGCTGATGAACCGGTATTTGTGGAATGAACAAGACGGAAGTTTTTACGATTATAACTTTAAAACAGGAGAACAGACAAAATATATTTCGGTCACCAACTTTTATCCGTTGTGGAGCGGTCTTGCTTCCGAAGCACAGGCAGAAAGAATGGTTCCGCAGTTAATGCAGGATCTTAAGGCGCAGGGCGGCATCCTCTCAAGCGCAAAATCGTCGGTAGAGCAAACCGCCACAAACGATGTGCAACGGCAGTGGGATTATCCTTATGGTTGGGCGCCGCATCAAATGTTGCTTTGGCAGGGGTTGCTCGATTATGGCTATGAAGAGGAAGCCTATGAACTCATTTATCGCTGGCTGTGGATGATCACGAAAAATGCGGTAGATTATAATGGAACCATTCCCGAGAAATACAACGTGGTTGATGCCACGCACAAGGTTTATGCCGAATACGGGAACGTGGGGACAGAGTTTGATTACATCACCACTTCAGGATTTGGCTGGATGAACGCATCTTATCAGCTAGGTCTGGAATTACTTCCGAAGCAATACCGCGAAAGGTTGAACGAGCTGGTAACACCCAAAAATGCCGGGTTTTAATTACTGAAAATGGCTGCATCGATACTTCCGATTGATTCATTGTGGTGGCAGTTAACATCAAAAAATAGGCTATAGCACCAAGCTATAAATGCGAAACTATTACCTTTGTGCTTGCCCCATAAACCGGGAAATTATGAAGAACGAACGCAAAAGACGTGAAGCTCTGGTATATCACGCAAAGCCCACACCGGGAAAAATTCAGGTTGTGCCCACCAAAAAGTACTCTACTCAAAGAGATTTGTCACTGGCATATTCCCCGGGAGTAGCAGAGCCATGCCTTGAAATTCATAAAAATAAGGAGAACGTATATAAATATACTACCAAAGGGAACCTTGTGGCCGTTATTTCTAATGGTACCGCAGTTCTTGGGCTTGGTGATATAGGCCCCGAAGCCTCAAAACCGGTGATGGAAGGGAAAGGCCTGCTTTTTAAGATCTTTGCCGATATTGATGTTTTTGACATTGAAGTAGATACCAAAGATGTTGATGCTTTTGTAGAAACCGTTAAAAATATCGCGCCTACTTTTGGAGGTATTAACCTTGAAGATATTGCAGCGCCTGAAGCTTTTGAGATTGAAAAAAGGCTTAAAGCAGAACTGGATATTCCCGTGATGCACGATGACCAGCATGGTACTGCCATAATTTCGGCAGCAGCTTTGCTCAATGCGCTTGAGCTTGCTAGGAAAAAGATAGATGAAGTAAGAATTGTTATAAGTGGAGCGGGAGCTGCCGCAGTTTCCTGTACTAAATTATATAAGGCATTCGGTGCAAAGGCTGAGAACATCGTGATGCTTGATAGTAAAGGAGTCATTAGAAAAGACAGGGAAGGTCTTTCTGAAGAAAAATCAGAATTTGCTACAGCCCGAAAAATCGATACGCTCGATGAGGCCATGGTAGATGCCGATGTATTTGTGGGCCTTTCTATTGCCGATATTGTTTCGCCTGATATGCTTAATCAAATGGCTAAAAACCCTATTGTTTTTGCCATGGCGAATCCCAACCCCGAAATTGATTACGATCTTGCCTGTGCTACCCGTAAAGATATAATTATGGCTACCGGGCGTAGCGACCATCCTAACCAGGTGAATAATGTGCTTGGTTTTCCATTCATTTTTCGTGGGGCGCTTGATGTTCGCGCTACCAAGATCAATGAAGAAATGAAGATGGCGGCTGTAAAAGCCCTGGCCCGTCTTACCAAAGAGCCTGTGCCCGAGCAGGTGAATATTGCCTATGGAGAAACCCGGCTAAATTTTGGCAGGGAATATATTATCCCCAAACCATTTGATCCGCGTCTTATTTCGGAAGTGCCGCCGGCTGTAGCGAAAGCTGCAATGGAATCGGGAGTTGCACGCAGCCCGATTCAGGATTGGGACCGCTATGAAGATGAGCTGCTCGAAAGAATGGGTAACGACAGCAAGATCACCAGACTGTTGATGAACAGGGCGAAAATGGATCCGAAGCGGGTGATTTTTGCTGAAGCAGATCACCTCGATGTTCTTAAAGCTGCCCAGATTGCTTACGATGAGGGTATCGCCAAACCCATCTTGCTTGGTAGAAAAGATGTGATCACTGAACTGATGGCAGAAATTGATTTTCATGCCGAAGACGTAGAGATCATCGATTCAAAATCTGACGAGGAGGAAGCCAGGCGTAACCGCTATGCTGAAGTTTACTGGAAGTCCCGCCAGAGAAAAGGAGTTACAAAATATGATGCGGAGTTGCTTATGCGTGCCCGAAATTATTTTGCCGCAATGATGGTAAATGCCGGAGACGCCGATGCTTTGCTGTCGGGTTACTCAAGGTCGTACCCTACCGTATTGAAACCTATGCTCGAACTTATTGGAAAGGCAAAAGGAGTTTCTAAGGTGGCAGCCACTAACTTAATGAATTCGGCCCGCGGCCCAATTTTCATCAGCGATACTTCGGTAAATATTGATCCTACTGCAAAAGAACTTGCCAAGATTGCACAAATGACAGCCAGGACTGTGCGCCTTTTTGGAATGGATCCTGTAATTGCCATGATCTCTTATTCTAACTTTGGATCTTCAACTAACGAGAAGGCCGAAAAAGTAAAAGAAGCAGTAGATTATCTGCACAGGTTCTACCCAGATCTTGTGGTAGACGGTGAAATGCAATCGGACTTTGCGCTTAACAAAGAGATGCTTCGCAAGAAATTCCCATTCTCAAAACTGGCCGGAAAAAAAGTTAATACGCTCATTTTTCCAAATCTTGATTCGGGTAACAGTACTTATAAACTCATCAAAGAGCTTAACAAAACGGAATCTGTAGGGCCCATCCTGATGGGTATGAACAAGCCGGTGCATGTATTGCAGTTGGGGGCAAGTGTTGAAGAGATTGTGAATATGACAGCAGTAGCCGTGGTTGACGCCCAGGAAAAAGAGAAAAGAGCCAAACGGCAACAATAACATAACAACAGTGCAGGTACTAAAAAGGCTTCGTTTGTCTTTGAGGTATTTTGGAAAATAAGTGAGACAGGGAAATGCCCTTTTTGAGGGGTTTTCCTGTTTTGCTATCCTGCAAATTTCATTACATTTGACGCCATAACCGTCTACTTTTCATGATCTATAGTATTAAAGGCCGCCTGGTTGAAAAAAATCCGACGAATGTAGTGATCGATTGCAACGGGGTTGGGTATTTTATTCATATTTCCCTTAACACCTATTCCCAAATTCCTTCAGAAGAATCCCTGCAGTTGTACACCCACCTTCAGGTAAAAGAAGATTCGCATACCCTGTATGGTTTCTGGGGAAAAACTGAAAGGGAAATTTTCAGGCTTTTGATCTCAGTTTCAGGAGTGGGCGCAAGTACTGCCCGTAGCATGTTGTCTTCCCTTGAACCGGGGCAAATTATGGAAGCAATAGCTGCAGGTGATGTGGCTACCATTCAGGGAATTAAAGGCATTGGGGCTAAAACGGCGCAGCGGGTGATCATTGATCTTAAAGACAAAATTGTAAAAGTATTTGGTATTGATGAAGTTTCAGCAACTCAAAGCAATACAAACCGTGAAGAAGCGTTATCTGCTTTAGAGACCCTTGGGTACACACGAAAGCAATCAGAAAAAGTTGTGGAGAAAATTGTGAAGGCAGAACCCGATGCTTCAGTGGAATCTCTTATTAAGCAGGCACTTAAAAAACTATGACTCCTTTGGAGCAAAATTATAATTCCAGGTTTTGGCTTTCAATTTCCCTTGCATTCCTTGGTGTGCTGGTATTTTCTTCGCCTGCCCTGGCACAGGATACACTCGTTCAACAGGACACCACAAAAACAGGATATTCCCTGGGGAAACTCAGGTTGCCTAATCCTAACAGCATAGTTGCTTCCTATACTTATGATCCTGTGCTTGACCGGTATGTTTATACCGAAACGCTGGGAAGGCTCAATATCACCGCCCCACTCATTCTCACTCCACAAGAATATCAGGAGCTGGTGATCCAGGAAGAAATGCAGCAGTATTTTAAGGAAAAGTCTGATGCACTTTCAGGAAGAAAAAAAGGTACAGAGGAAGGGCAGAGAGATTTGCTTCCCGGTTTTTATGTGAATTCAGATTTCTTTCAGAATATTTTTGGAGGCGGTGAAATAGAATTTATTCCGCAGGGATCGGTCGCGCTTGATCTGGGAGTGCTGTATTCCAAAAGAGATAATCCTGCGTTCTCACCGCGAAACAGAAGTTCGTTCACTTTTGACTTTGATCAGCGCATTCAGTTAAGCCTTTTGGGAAATGTTGGAGAACGTCTTAAGGTAACTGCCAACTACGATACCGAATCTACTTTCGATTTTCAAAACCAGTTAAAGCTGGAATATACGCCTACCGAAGACGATATCATTCAGAAGATTGAGGTGGGGAATATCACTATGCCGCTCAACTCGGCTTTGATACAGGGCGCGCAGAGTTTGTTTGGGATCAAGACCCAGCTTCAGTTTGGTAAAACCACAATAACGGGAGTTTTTTCAGAACAAAAGAGCGAACGGCGAACCGTTAATGTAGAAGGTGGCGCAACCGTGCAGGAGTTCGATAAATTCGCTATTGAATATGACGAGAATAAGCATTTTTTCCTCGCTCATTACTTTCGCGATCAATATGATGAAGCTCTTGAAAACTACCCTTTCATAAATTCTAATGTTCAAATTACCAGAGTGCAGGTGTGGGTTACCAACAGGACGAATAATGTTCAAAATCTTACCAATACCAGGAATATTGTCGCTATACAGGATCTGGGGGAAGCCCCGGTACCTGGAAATATTGGTTTGGAAAAAAAGCCGGCTGGTTTCTTTAACCGCCCCGAAGGTTCCTTTGCCGATAACCGAAATAATGATCTTAACCCCTTTGGGATAACAGGGCCTCAGGAATCTGTGCTTACCCCGGCAATAAGAGATGTGGCCAGGGTAGAATCTGGTTTTGGTATTTTGCAGGTTTCGGAAGGAAGAGATTACGTGAAACTGGAAAATGCAAGGCAGTTAAAACCTACAGAATACAGGCTCGATACCAGGCTGGGGTATATCTCCCTTAATCAAAGGCTGGCGAGTGATGAGATTCTTGCAGTTGCTTTTCAATACACTGTAGGGGGAGAAGTTTACCAGGTGGGAGAATTTGCCAGTGATGGGATTGACGCCTCTGGAGGCACGGGGATAGAATCATCTGTCTCTCAAAACCTGGTGGTGAAAATGCTGAAGAGCTCGGTTACCAATGTAGATGAGCCGGTGTGGGATCTTATGATGAAAAACATCTATAACCTTGCAGCATACAACCTGGAGCGGGAAGATTTCAGGATGAACATTGTCTATACCGATCCTCAACCCCTCAATTACATCACAGGAGTTGACGGTGTTCCTCTGCCTGAAGATGTTGAGCAAACCACACTTTTAAGGGTATTTAATCTCGATAATCTAAATGTTGCGGGAGACCCAATTTCGGGGGGCGACGGTTTTTTTGACTTTGTGCCGGGAATCACTATTAACCCTGAAACAGGAAATATTATTTTTACTTCGGTAGAACCCTTCGGAAGTTATCTCTTTAAAAAACTCGATCCCAATCCCAACACGGGTTCTGAAATGTATGAGCTTCCCGAAACCTGGAACGCCAATCAGCAGAAGTACGTTTTTAGGGCGCTCTACGAAACCACCAAGACCCAGGCAGAACAGGAGCAGGCCGAAAAGAACAAATTTCAGCTTCGCGGA
>Ga0098067_1000622_pt1 | contig 12852 bp, 11 predicted proteins | sample 26_taG_FD_92578 | JGI IMG/M metagenome (GOLD analysis project Ga0098067, IMG submission 92578) | Marine viral communities from Cariaco Basin, Caribbean Sea - 26_WHOI_OMZ | ecosystem: Environmental > Aquatic > Marine > Oceanic | place: Caribbean Sea: Cariaco Basin | collected 2014-11-09
AAAACATCTACCCTAACATGACCGTCTGTCCGCAGTGCGTAGGGGATACCGAGCAGGAACACTACCGAATACAGGTGCCATTCCATTTCCTGCATTCCGATCGAAACCTCATTGAATGCATAGCGAGACACGACGTCATAAAAAACATTGCCCGCCATGAGAATCATTGCGACACAGGCCACCCAGCCGCAAAAAATGGACAGCCATGAGAGGCCTTCGTCCAGCTTGATAATCCAACGCATTGATTACCCTCCGCCAGGTGAGCTGGCGATTTACCGGTTACTATAAACGACAAAACCGGGACCACCGCTAGAGCGATCCCGGCTCAGTTACAGCCGATATGTTACTCGACTTCCGCCATCGTGTTGAGATAGGCGCGCTCGGAAATGTCCGTGTAGGCCCGGCTCTTCTCGAGATATTCTTCCTGGGATTTCACAATCTTCGCTGCCTGCTCGTTCGAATTGGCAGCTTCTTTGAGGAGTTTTTCGTTAGCCTCGTACATGGCCTGGAAAATCTCCTGCGGGAATTGCTTGATCTGCACGTTCGGATAATCTTCCTTGATGGTGGCCCAGGCTTCTGCGTTGGCGTGCTGGGAGTGAACCAGCATGTCGTAGGAGGCGGTGCGCATGGCTATGCGCATGATTTCCTGCAAGTCGGCCGGGAGTTCATCCCAGACTTTCTTGTTGATCAGGAACTGAAGTTCCGTGGCGGGCTCATGCCAACCGGTGTAGTAGTAATCGGCAATTTGCTGGAAGCCAAGGCGCAGGTCCAGTGCCGGGCCTACCCATTCCACTGCATCTATGGTGTTGCGTTCCAGGGAAGTGTAAAGCTCACCGGGGGCGATGTTGGTAGGGTTGACGCCAACTTCCGCAAATACTTCACCCGCAAAGCCGGGAATACGCATTTTCAGGCCTTCTAGGTCTTCCAGAGACTTGATTTCTTTACGGAACCAGCCGCCCATCTGTACACCGGTGTTGCCACCCGGGAAGGAGAGCATATTGTGGGGCTCATACACTTCCTGCATCAGCTCCATGCCACCTCCGTGGTAAAACCAGGCGTATTGTTCCAAGGCGTTCATGCCGAAAGGCATGCTGGTGAAAAACAGTGTGTTGGGTACTTTGCCCTTCCAGTAGTAGGAGGCGGAGTGGCCCATGTCATACTGGCCGGCCTTTACCATGTCGAACACACCCAGCGGGGCTTTGTGCTTGTTAGCAGAATCAATGCGGATCTTGAGCCGGCCGTCGGACATTTTCTCGACACGCTCGGCAAATGTTTTGGTGGTGTCACCAAAGATTGGAAAGTTCGGACCCCAGGTCTCAGCCAGGCGGAGGGTGAAGGTTTCTTGAGCGAGCGCCTGTGTGGAAGCAATGGTAGTTGCTACAGCCAGCACAGCCGCGGATAGAACAGAACGGATCTTCATTGCTCTTCTAGCCTCTTTTGTCATTGTTGTGTTAAGAGCCTCTCCCTTTATCGGGGCGAGTAGCCCTTTACTCTAGTTCAAGTTAGCAATAAACGATAAGAAACGAAACGAAAAACCGGTGTCTGTACGACATAGGTCTTACCCATTGCCGCCAGTGTTGCCGGGTACGCGCAGGTTTCTGGAAGGTTGGAGGTGGTGGCGTAGGCGCCTGAACAGGGTTCCCTGAAAATCGTCGGCCAGGGGGTAGAGGTGGCCTGCGCCTGGCATCAGGGTCAGGTCGGCATCGGGCAATCGGCCAGCCAGGTGGTGTGCGTAATCCACGGGTATAAACGGGTCCTGATCACCCTGGTATATCCAGATGGGAATGTGCACATCTTTTAGCCTGAACTGCCAGTCGTCCAATTCCGTCAGCAGATCGGTAGCGATGGCGTGTCCGCCACTGTTGAGGCAGGCAAGTTGATCCTGCCGGAACAGTCGGTTGGCAAGGCAGGTGCGGAGTATGTGTTGGTCCTCGTCACTGATCAACTGTTCGGCCTGGCGCAGATAGAGGCCGGGATAGTTTCTTGAGAGCCAGGTAACAATGCCCACAGCGAGCCGGAACAGCAACTTACTGTGGCGGGCAAGCATCGGGCCGGGCCAACGAGTGGCAGCAAGCAGGGGGTGCGCGCCCTCATACTCCGCGAAATGGGTATATCCGGACAGGCAGATGCCGAGGTCCATGCGCAAGCCCAGGGCGTAACCACAGGCAAGGGTTCTGGAACCCCCGCTAGACCAGCCGATATGGCAGAAACGATCAAGATCGAGCGCGTCGATGAGTTGGCGTATATCGTCGGTATAGTCCAACAGCGTTCGGTGGGGCTGAAAGTCGGATTTGGCAATGCCCGGCCTGTCCGGCGTGAGGATACGGAAACCGTGGCTCAGAGCCTGTCGGTGGAAAAAATGCCCCTCCAGCCGGGAGCCGGGCATGCCATGACCGAACACCAGCGGATAGCCTGTCGGGTCACCCAGATCGGTGTAGGCAAGCTGGCGACCGTCACTTAGGGTGAGATAATGTTCCTGTTCCCTGTTGGCAGTGATTGTCCCTGTCCCCGCTTGTCTGGTTTGCTTCAGAACAACCCTATCTGTTCGCCAGCCGGGCGTCTGAACAGGTCGCTCCTGAGTGGCTCGGCCTTATGAAGGTTCAGGCCAAGTTCCCTTGCACGTTTTGCAAAGCGCTGGCGGACCAGATCCGCATAGGGGCCTGTCCCTGTCATCCGGCGACCGAATCTGGAATCGTAACTTTTACCGCCGCGCAAATCACGAATGCGGTTCATGACATGACTGGCTCGGTCCGGAAAATGTCGTTGTAACCAGTCCTGAAACAGCTCGTCGAGTTCCAGGGGCAGGCGCAGCATGATCCAGCTTGCCTGTTCCGCCCCCGCCTCGGCTGCTGCCCCAAGAATGCTCTCGATTTCATGATCGTTGATGAACGGAATGACCGGCCCAAGGATGATGCCTGTCGGTACGCCGGCAGCGGCCAGTTCACGGAGGATCTTAAGGCGTGTGACTGGTGCGGCCGTTCGCGGCTCCATCTGACGTTTCAGGGTGTTGTCCAGCGTGGTCAGGCTAACCCGTACGGAGCACAGGCCCTGGCTGGCCAGTTCCGATAACAGGTCCAGGTCACGCAGGATCAGCGCACCCTTGGTGATAATCGATACAGGATGGCGGTACTCCGCCAATACCTCAAGAATGCCGCGTGTTATCTTCCGGTGTTTTTCGATTGGCTGATAGGCATCCGTGTTTACGCCCAGGGCGATGGGGGACACCTGGTAACCGGGTTTGTCCAGCTCCCGGCGAAGTTGCCCTGCAGCGTTGGGCTTGGCAATCAGCCGAGTTTCAAAATCCAGGCCCGGAGACATATCCCAGTAGGCATGCGTAGGCCGGGCAAAACAGTAGATACAGGCGTGCTCGCATCCCCTGTAGGGGTTGATGGACTGGTCAAACGGCACATCCGGGGACTGGTTCCGGCTGATAATCGAGCGTACCTGTTCCTCAGTGACGTCGGTCGCCAGGGAATCAGGGCAGGTTTCGTCGGCCGGGTCCTGATACCAGCCATCGTCGCATTCGCGGTCAGTAACGATGGGCTGGAAACGGTTTTTGGGGTTAAGCGGTGTTGCGCGAGTTTTCATAGCCAATCCGGAATGCTGTTTATATATACAGTACTCCGTAGGGTGCGCAATTTCCACTCTTCGTTATTTCAGAGGTCGTTCATCCTTCCGATCTGGCTGGCCAGCCTCATGGCTTCGTGTTCTTCCATCTCCTGCATCGATTCAACCAATTCTTTTGCTTCCGGGATTTCTGCCTTGCCGGCCAGGCTGTCATAAAGGTCAATCAGCTGGTCATGGAATGAGAATACTTCCCGCTCAATGCTCTCAAAATCGAGGTTAGCGTAATGACCATCGCAGCTGCGGTGTGATTTGATGCGTTTGTGTTCGTTGTTCAGGTAATCGTAGACCCTTGTCTTCAGTGCCTTCGAGTCGGCCTGTTTTTCGAATTCAGCGGTAATGCGCGCCAGTTCGGCTTCGTGGGCCGCCAGATAGGTTAACAGTGCCTGGGCCCGTTCGTCCGGGTTTTTGGTTGAGCACTCAGACAGGCATTCGGAAAGATTGGTATGGAGCTCGCGGGCCCACATGATCAGGTCTTCGAAGGTGCTTATTTCCATTGCGGGTCTCCTAGTTGTCAGGTGTTCAGGCGGACATGCGCTGGCTACAGTCTAGCCCAGGTTGCCGGTGTTGGCGCCCAGGCTCATGGCAAAGTGTGAACCGGCAACGGGGCTGGCCGGGCAGGCAACTGGTTACGGATATTGCGGAACCAGGCCAGCGCCGGTTTTTCGACGGCGTAGTGGATGAGACCGGCAAGAGTCAGGGACACGACGAGCGCCAGCGCAACACCGGCCCAGCCGGGAAGCCCGGCACTGTAACTCCAGCCGATAACGCCATATCCGATGTTCTGATGCACCAGGTACAACGCATAGGACAAACTGCCCAGCCACAGCAGGGGTCTGTTGGCGAGTATATTGAGATAGCCTGCTACTGCCAATGAGAATACCCCATAGCAACCGAGCACGAACAGGCTGAAAGGCGGTTTATAGGCGAGCAGGGCATGACCTACTGCCAGGACCAGAAGGACTGACTCGGCTGGTGCTGGACGACCATACCGATGCCAACGGTAGATCAGCATGCCGCTGATAAACAGCGGAGCGTACTTTACGAATAACAGGTCTTTGACCAGAAACGCGATAGCGTCCGGCATGGCGTCCCACCAGATTACGCCGGCGTAGCTGACGAGTACCCAGACCGACAATACGAAGCGAATACGGCGCCAGTCCTTCAGCCCGTAGAACAGCAGCGCAATCCAGCAGTAGAAAGTGGCCTCGACCACAAGGCTCCAGTACGCACCATCCACATGGGGAAACTCCAGGTATTCGTGAAGCAGGGTTGCATTCAGTAATGCGCTTCCAAGACTGACAGGGCGATCCTCGGGCCCCAGGATATGCACGGCAATAAAGGTCAGGGCGATGCCTGTCCACAGCGCGGGCATCAGGCGGAAAGCCCGGGCAAGCCCAAACCAGCCCGCCGTGCGGGTTCGTTCAAGAGTCATGAAGATCACGAATCCGCTGAGGATGAAAAACAGGTGGACACCATAGCGGCCAAACTCCAGACCGGACCAGGCTGTGAATGTGTGGCCGTAGAGTTGATCGTAATAGGGCAGGTAGTGAAACAATACAACGCCGAGGGCCGCAATGCCCCGAAGTGCGTCCAGGGCCGACAGTCGTGATGAGGATTCAGCCATAATCATCATTCCTTATGATTTCGAGCTATAGTAGCCTGCCTCGAGGTATTACTTAACCGGCCAGTTATACCGTTGTCTTGCTGCCGGCTTAAAATGCGTTAACGTGCCTGCCACCGGAGGAGGCCATGAGTGTCGAGCTTGGAATTATTGAAGGGTTCTACGGGCCCCTGTGGAGCTGGCAGGAACGGAAACAACTCGTGCAGGCGCTGGCGCCCCACGGTTACCGATTTTACCTCTATGCGCCCAAGGCCGACGCTTTCCTGCGCCGGCGATGGGATGAGCCCTACCCGCAGGAAACCACAGTACAGATGGCGGATTTCTCGAACTTCTGCCGCAAGCACGGGGTTCGGTTCGGTGTCGGCCTGAGCCCGTTCGAGGTATTTAATGATTTCAACGACTCGGCCAAAGAGGCGCTGGCCGCCAAGTTGGCATGCCTGGATGAAATCCGTATTCAGGAGCTGGCCATTCTGTTTGACGACATGCGCAGCGATACGCCGGACCTGGCTGCCCGCCAGGCTGAGATCGTTCATTGGGTGGCAGAGCGAAGTGATGCCGAACAGTTGACAGTCTGCCCCAGCTACTATTCCGACGACCCGGTGCTGGATCGGGTGTTTGGTGAGCGCCCGGAGCACTACCTCGAGAATCTCGGTAAGGCACTGGATCCGTCAGTGCGGGTGTTCTGGACCGGTGAGGAAGTCTGTTCCCGGGAAATCTCGCCGGGCCATCTCCAGCGCGTTTCCGAGGCGCTGGGGCGCAAGCCGGTGCTGTGGGACAACTATCCGGTCAATGACGGCGACCGGATGTCCCGCCACCTGCATCTGCGCGCCTTCACGGGAAGGCCGGCGGCCAACAAAGAGTATCTTGCGGGCCATGCCATCAATCCTGCGTTGCAGCCAACGCTTACCACCATTCCTGCCATCACTCTGGCCCAGAGCTATGAGCAAGGTCAGGGATATCAGTATGGCCGGGCGTTCCTGAGGGCCGCTGAAGAGGTACTGGGTAAAGAGCTGGCGCGGCAGGTAGCGGCGGATCTCCTCGTGTTGCAGGACGCGGGGCTAGCCAGAATCAGTAGTGAGCGTCGCCTGGCCATGACCGAGTCCTACTCCCGCTTTGATCACCCTGCTGCCAGGGAAATCCTGCGTTGGCTGGCCGGGGAGTATCAGGTCACGGATGAAATGGTACAGACACAGTGATCCGGAATGGTCAGTTCAGGTAGTACTCAACGGTAGTCACCACGCGGACGGTCTTGACCGGTTGCTGGCCTTCACTGATACCCGGTGCCTGATCCCGCGCCAGGATCTGGAACACGCCCTGGTTGGCGCGGCGCAGAGCCCCAAGTTCCGTTTTCGCGTCCCTTGCGAATTGAGCGGCAGCCTCACGGGCGGCGGCCGTGGCCTCGGCGATCATCTCCGGCTTGATGTCATTCAGCCTGTTAAACAGGTAAGTGGGCCCGCCGGGGCCGTAATCGGATGACAGGATAACGCCCGAATCCACCAGTTCGCTGACAGACTGCGCAGCCTGGCGGATGCGATCAATGTTGGCGCTGCGCACCATCAGGGTCTGGTTGATGATGAACTTCTGATCGTTGCTGCCATTCTGGTAAGGGTTGGCACGGGTATCGGTCACATCCAGGCGCTGTAGTTCTACCGTTTTGGTATCAATGGCCTGAAGCTCGAGAAATGCCATGATGCTGTCGTGGCTCTTGCTGGCTTGTTCCCGGGCCTCATCCAGGCTGTCGCCTGTCGCCACGAAGCGAAGGGGCCAGAGCGCCAGATCCGCTTGCACCTCCCGTTCTGCCACGCCCTTTACGGTGACAAAGCGGTCGCCAGTACGCAGTCCGGTCAGGCCATCGGAAATCAGGGAGGCGGATATGATGGCGGCAATGGCCAATATAAGGGCGGGCACTAGCTTCATCAGGGCAACCTTGTAAAGGAGGCGGGCAGATACGATCGCCGTTAATGGCGGCAGCGTCAAGAGAGTTGTCGCAGTTGTCCAGAGTGGCTAAGTTACCACTAGACCATGACTGAATTAAGGGCTGGGGAGATTCCATGGCACAGGTTGAACTGAACGGAAAAACCGTGGAATGCGTACGCGGTGATGTCACCCGCCAGGACGATATCGAGGCGGTGGTCAATGCAGCCAATGCACAGCTGATGCCCGGCGGCGGGGTGGCCGGTGCGCTCCATTCCGCAGCAGGGCCGGGGCTGGCGGAAGAATGCCGTCCCATGGCACCGATCCGGCCCGGAGAGGCTGTAATTTCGGGTGCTCATAACCTGCCGAACCAGTATGTCATTCATTGCCTGGGGCCGGTTTACGGTGTGGACGAGCCTTCGCAGCGCTTGCTGGCGGAGTGCTATCGCAACTCACTGGAATTGGCAGACAGTAAAGGCATTGAATCCGTCGCCTTCCCGGCCATATCGACTGGCGCTTTTGGCTATCCCCTGGAAGAGGCGGCCGAGGTGGCTCTGGGCACAGTAAAAAAGGTTCTGCCGCAGCTGAAGAACGTAAAGCGGGTGCGTTTTGTATTGTTTGGCGTGTCTGACGAACAGGTCTTTGTTAGCCGCCTGTTTTGCGGGTGATTTATGAGTAGGATAGCTTTTTGCTGTTTTTACTTTTAATGGGTACGCTGCCTTTAATAATACGCAGAATAAAGAAAAGCCCATGATCCGCATGCTCCCGCCAGAGTCCACTGCCGCCCGGCCCGCGCTGATGGGCTGGAGGACGCGGATCAGGAGACATAGCCTGTCCCGAGGCCTGTTTGCCCTGTTTGCCCTGGTTGGTCTGGTGCTGATGACATTGCTCATACCCCAGAGCGATGCTGCCAGGCTCACTCCTCCTGCCGCGCCGACCCTTTTGCCTGAAAGCGTGGAACTGCTCCAGACTGTTGGACGATCAACAGATCCAGCCGATGTGGCCTCTTCCGATCAGTGGCAACGCCGTACACTGCCCCTGAACCTGGGTGTGACTGGCGACAGCGTCTGGATACGGGTGGCCTTCAAAGGGCCGGAGGAGGCATCCAGCCAGCCCTGGGTGCTGCATCTCGACAATGCGTCTCTTAACCGGGCCGACCTATGGCTTTATGAAGAGGACGAGGCGCTGGCCCAGGTTCACTACCGTACTGGCCAACGCTACCCTTTTTCCGAACGCCCTATCGAAGACAACGCTTTTGCGTTCCCGCTGGAACTGAGGCCGAACACTGCCTACCAGGCCTATCTGCGGGTTGAGACACCCGCCCACATGCGAATACCGCTCACGCTGATGCACATGGACGCATACATCAACGAACGGTTCACCCATCGAATGATCCAGGGTGGTTTTTTCGGTCTGATGCTGGTCATCGCTCTGGCCAGTCTGGTGATCTTTTTCAGCATCCGGGACCGGGCCTACCTGTACTATTTTGGTTTCATTGTCACCACCGGCTTGTGGTTTTTCATCCGCCAGGGCTTTGCTGACCAGTACCTCTGGCCCGACTGGCCCTGGTGGAGCGAACGCGCTTACCTCGTCATGATGGCTGCTGGCGCAGGCATGAGTGCCCTGTTCACCCGGGAATTTCTTTCTCTCAGGAGCTGCCACAGGCCCTTATTCCGCGTCATCACGGCACTGTGCTGGCTGTGGGTCATCATGGTCTTGTACTCTGTTTTTGTGCCCGGCACCACCACCCTCAAGCTGATTTCGGTCATTCTGTTGATAGGGGGCGGCCTACTCTTGTACAGCGGCATTGCCGCATGGCGACAGGGGGTATTGGAAGCCCGCTTCTATGTCTTTGCCTGGACCATCATCATTATCGGTGCCATTGCTGTCATGCTGTCCCACATGGCATTGCTACCCGGCGACAACACCCCCTTCATGGTGTTCCAGATCGGAGCGGCGCTGGAAGGATTTTTACTGTCCATCGGCCTAGCTATTCGGCTGAACATGACACTACGCGCGCGGGCTGAGACCGAGCGCAAGGCGCTGGAGATGACCGCCCGACTGCAGCGCCAGACTATCGCGGACCAGAAGCGCCACTCTGCAGAACTTGAAAGCCATGTGGAAGAGCGCACCCTGGAGCTGCGCCAGGCATTGGAGCAACTGAGCTCGGTTAATGAAGAGCTGGAACGGCTCAGCACGGTGGACCCGCTCACCGGTCTCTACAACCGCCGCCACCTCACCAGTCGGCTGCAAATGGAATGGTCACTGGCCCGCCGGGAACAGGTCCCGCTTTCGATCATCATGATGGATATCGATTATTTCAAGCGGCTCAATGACACATACGGGCACATGGCCGGTGATCGCTGCCTGGTGGAACTGGCGAAGCTGCTGCAGGAGGAAGTTCGTCGTCCTTCGGATATGGTCGCTCGTTTCGGCGGCGAGGAATTCCTCATCGTGCTTCCCAACACAAATCTCTCCGGCGCCCAGCATATAGCCGAGCGTATCCGCTGCCGGGCAGAGGCCCACCGGGTGGAAACCGAGAACCACCAGTTGCTGTTCACCGTCAGTCTCGGTGCCGCTTCCCAGATACCCGGACCAGACAGCGATGTCGAAGGTCTCATCAGGCGCAGTGACAACGCCCTGTATGAGGCCAAGGAGGCGGGCCGCAACCGGGTCGTGGTAGCTCACGAGTTTCCAGCCTGAATCCACCTGCTCTGGAGAGTTAGTTTGTCTCGATTACGAACTGTTTTACTGACCACCATTGCAATGACCGCCTTTGCAGGCAACTCACTGTTGTGTCGCGCAGCGTTGCGTGACACCGACATTGACGCCGCCACCTTCACCAGCGTGCGCCTGGTATCCGGCGCCTTGATGCTGTGGCTGTTGCTGAGCGTACGTGGCAATCGCGCCCCGCTGAAACAGGGTTCCTGGGGCTCTGCGCTGGCGCTCTTTGTCTATGCCGGCGCTTTCTCGTACGCCTATGGAGGTTTGTCTGCGGCCATGGGTGCCTTGCTGCTTTTTGGCGCGGTTCAGGCCACCATGATCAGCATCGGCATTGTGCGGGGAACCCGCCCGCATCTTTGGCAGTGGGTGGGTTTTGTGGTGGCTTTTTCCGGTCTGGTGGGGCTGTTGCTCCCCGGCCTTACCGCGCCACCGTTGTTCAGTTCCCTGCTGATGATCAGTGCCGGCATTGCCTGGGGGGTCTACTCGCTGCGGGCGAAAGGTGCGGGCGAGCCCACCGCCGTCACCACCGGTAACTTTGTTCGCGCAGTGCCCATGGCGCTGGCGCTGAGCCTCGTTATGACGGCCAGTGCCAGGATTGATCTGGCGGGTATGGGCTATGCCGTTGCTTCCGGGGCGATTGCCTCTGGCATGGGTTATGCCATCTGGTACATGGCGTTGCCATTGCTGCAGCCAACCTCGGCGGCCACCGTGCAGCTCAGCGTGCCAGTGATAGCGGCAATCGGTGGTGTGTTGTTATTGAGTGAACCGCTGACCCTGAGGCTGGTTATCGCCGGTATCGCTATTCTTGGAGGCATCGCTATCGTGATTCGTGGCGGTGAGAAGAAGCCGGCGTAATGGCCAGCGCCTTTGTCTGCTCAGTCACAGGAAAGCTCAGCCGCGTTGCGGAATTGTTCCCTGATGGCGTCGCGATGGCGTTCGTTGTCCTTGTACTCTTCCGGCAGCGGCTGCAGGAAATAGAGATAGTCGCCTTTCCCCTGATGAGCCTCCAGAAGACTGTCCAGATTGTCGCCCGCGGGCCAGAACGCTGGGCTGACAACAACAACCTCGAGATCCGGGCGTTTCTGTTCCAGCACAGCGATCATCCCCAGGCGATCCTCCGCGTGGAAAGTACCGGTCAGGTGAATGACCTGATGGCCGGGAAATGCCTCAAGCGCCCTGATCACCCGATCCGCCATTGTATTGTCCCGCAGTAACTGGGCCTTGTAGCTGTTTTCCAGACGTTTGCTGTTATCGGCCTGGCCGTGGCTTCCCCCAAGCGTGTCAAAAAACTTCCTGCGATACTCTGCGGTCTCTGTAAATGGCGCATCCGGCAGCTCCCTGCGCTGCCCGGCATCGAGCTCGTCAAGGTAAGCTTCACCATTGCGACCGATGCATCGGACGATATCGTCAGGTGCGTTGGCGGCCACAACCGGAACGTTCCGGTTTTTTGAGAACTCAATAATGGGGCGGTAGGAAGCCTTATAGTTGGGCCAGGCACCGGTATCGGCAATCAGCTCCTCCTCGCCGGAGTGCCCGGCGAGATAACTGTCCAGCTCGGACTGATCATCCAGGGCGAACTGTTCCATGCTCAATACCTGCTGGGGACGTTGCTGATAAAGTGCTGACTGCACCAGTAACTGCAGCAGATGGGCACCATGATGGCCGTGATACTCGCCAATCACCACCACATCTGCCGGAGCCAGCTCTTTTGCCAACTGGTTGATAGAGAGCAATCTGCCATTGTCACCGGCAATGATAGAATCGTACTGGGATTGTGGCGGCAGCGCTTTCGGGCTGCTGGCGGGCAAGGCGGCACAACCTGCTAATAGCAGGCAGGCGAGTGTCACGAGAGTGTGCGAATATGTCGTCATAATTGCCTATACGATCACGAAACCTGGTTGGCTGTCAGCCCTTTGTTTTTCTGATTTATTGTTCGGGATGTTAAATGCCGCATCGTGCCCACCTGTTCTCACTCCGGCTTGCCCACGCGTTCCGCGAGGCCTGTATCGACGAGCGGTATAGCCCCAGGCGTCTTGGCCGGGATGTGATGGCGGGCGTCACGGTGGGTATTATTGCCATTCCACTGGCCATGGCACTGGCCATTGCCAGTGGTGTGCCGCCCCAGTACGGGCTCTACACAGCGTTCATTGCCGGATTTGTTATCGCATTAACCGGTGGCAGCCGTTTCAGTATTTCTGGCCCTACCGCCGCCTTCGTTGTCATCCTCTATCCCATTGCCCAGACCTATGGCCTCGGTGGCCTGTTACTCGCCTCGCTGATGTCCGGTGTGTTGTTGCTGCTCATGGCATTCATGCGCCTGGGGCGCTTCATAGAATACATTCCCGAAGCCGTCACTCTCGGGTTTACCGGCGGTATTGCCGTGGTGATTGCCACCCTGCAGGTGAAGGACTTCTTCGGGCTGGGGATCGAGCAGATGCCGGAGCATTACTGGGATAAGCTGGCGGCAGTTGGCCAGGCCCTGCCCGGGCTGGACCTCCTCACCATGCTGGTGGCGGTAGTGACGCTGGCGATTATGCTGCTGTGGCCGCGTTTTAAAACCCCGGTACCGCCACATCTGCCGGCGGTGATCGTTGGCAGCCTCATGGCGATGGCGCTGAACGCCAATGGGGCGGCAATAGACACCATTGGCTCGCGGTTCAGTTATCTGTTGGCGGATGGCTCCGTCGGGGCGGGTATTCCGCCTTTCCTGCCGGAGTTTGCGTGGCCCTGGAATCGCTCAGACGCCAGTGGTGAGCCCCTGGGCATTAGCTGGACTATGATCCGGGACCTATTGCCGGCGGCATTTGCCATCGCCATGCTGGGAGCTATTGAATCGCTGCTGTGTGCCGTGGTTCTGGATGGTATGACCGGCAAGCGGCACAGTGCCAACAGTGAACTGCTGGGGCAGGGCATCGGCAACGTGATCACACCATTTTTTGGTGGTATTACAGCCACCGCCGCCATTG
>Ga0098067_1000625_pt1 | contig 12845 bp, 11 predicted proteins | sample 26_taG_FD_92578 | JGI IMG/M metagenome (GOLD analysis project Ga0098067, IMG submission 92578) | Marine viral communities from Cariaco Basin, Caribbean Sea - 26_WHOI_OMZ | ecosystem: Environmental > Aquatic > Marine > Oceanic | place: Caribbean Sea: Cariaco Basin | collected 2014-11-09
ATCAATGTAACAAAATTAAAGAAGAACTAAGATGGGATTAGGCAAAGTAGATAAGAATGTAGATACATCTGCATTATCTCAAACTAGAACTTATGTGTCTTCTGATGGAGGTACTACTTGGCATGCTGCAAAGTCTGATACTGATGGAAGACTTATTAATAAAGTTTCAGATAGTGCTGGAAATACAATTAATCCTGCGGTTGGTTTTGAAATACCGCCATTTGACTATATTACTTTGACTTATGTAGCAGCAGGTAATGGAGCAGGAGAGATAGAAACTGTTGTGTATAAAGATGGAGGAGCTGGAGGATCAATTGTTGCTACTTTGACATTAGCTTATAATGCTGATGATGAAATAAGTAGCATAACTCAAACATAATGCCTTTCAAATTTAATCCTTTTACTGTAAATTTAGATAAGGTAATAGATCCTGGTGCTACTGATGTTAAAGTAGCAGTAGATAGCGGAGCTACTGCTGGATACTTGGGAGCTGCTTCTAATAATGGTGTATTAAGAACTGGTTCACCAATTTCATATACTGATGGTGGGGATTTTGTAACATTGGACATAGCTGCCAATGGAATTAACGATACTCATATTGACTGGGGAACTGGAGCTAGTCAAGTTTCAGCAGTAGATGTTCCGATTGCTGATGCTGGAACAATTATTACTGCTACTGAAGTTGAGGGAGCATTACAGGAAAACAGAACCGCTATTGATTTAAACACTACCCATAGGAGTTCTGACGGAAGCGACCACTCCTTTATTGACCAAGATGTAACTTCTGGCTCCAGCCCCACTTTTACAGGGACTAACTTTAGCGGAATACCCGCCTCAGCCCTGCCAGATGCAGATGATGACGGAGCTACTAAGGGAGTGTGTACTTTTGATAACTCAGACTTTAATGCTGTTGCGGGAGTAGTAACCATTGAAGATAGCGGAGTTGACCACGACTCACTTACTAATACCCACAACCTAACAACTGATATTGACCATGACCAGCTAACCAACTTTGCAGCCAATGAGCATATTGACCATACTGGAGTTACCCTAACAGCGGGGACAGGACTGACTGGCGGGGGAACTATTGCAGCTAATAGAACCTTTAATGTAGATGTTGGAATAGCTGATGATAAGATTATGCAGGTAGATGATGCTGACGCGGCGGATAATGATTATGCCAAGTTCACAGCTGCTGGTTTAGAGGGGAGAAGTTACTCGGAAGTCCTAAGTGATTTAAGCGGACAAGCGGGTTCAGCTTTTAGCTTTAACTCTCAAAACCTAACAAGTGTAGGAACGATAAGCTCTGGAGCTATTACATCTTCCTCACTGACTGATAATAGGGTTCTAATAGCAGGGACTTCGGGGCTGATAGAGGATGATTCTAATTTAACCTTTGATGGTTCTACATTCGCAGTGGGTAAGGCACAAACCATAACTTCTGCTGATGCTGATAATGCGGTCGCCCTGACAGTAACTCAAAATGATACAGGTGCTACTAACGCTATGAACATAGTGAACGCAGGGACTGGTCATGGATTGAACATTGACCAGAATGGAGCAGGTGTAGGACTATATGTTGACCAGTCAGCTGCTAACTATGGAGCATATATAAACAACTCAGGTGGCCATCAAACACTATACCTTGGCAACACCGCTACTGGCAACTATAACCTCCATATGCAAAACACCAACGAGAGCTTTGCTACCTCCATGGAAGTAGTACAGGCATATAGGTCTCAAAGCAGTTCATACTACTTTTACCAAGCACAAAGTGATGCTAATGGTACTCCAGATAACGAATTTCTCCTCAGAGGAGACGGCAATGCCTACTGTGATGGTTCCTGGAGTGGTGGGGGGGCTGACTATGCAGAATGGTTTGAAAAGGAGGAAGATATTGCAGATAATGAACTGGTGGGATTAAACTTAACCACTGGGTTAGTACGAACCTGGCAGAAAGGCGACCCGCTAGTGGGGGTACAATCCACTGACCCGAGCTTTGTGGGGAATCACATTGGAGGCCCAAACATAGAACCCGAAACATTGGAAGAAGATTATGTAATGGTGGCTTTAACGGGGCAGGCAAGATTGGATAGCAAAAACTTTACTGAAACTAACCGCAAGGTGGAAACTACTGATGGACAGATGATAGGCTACCGATTAGCTGATAATAAAATATTTTTAAAACTATAAAATGGCTTATGAAAAAATAGAGGGGGAATCAGTAGCGGAAAAAGATGTTACTGTTAAAAAAACAGTTGACATAGAGGGAACTCTAAAACTGTTGGAGATTATGAAAAAGCAGTATAACCGCAAGATAGATGACCTTACAGAAATCAAGACTGATACGGGGGAAACAATAGATATACCTAATAAGATAACTTAAATAATGGTAAAGCTAACAAAAGACCAGATACAAGTCCTGCTTCAAATTCTGGACAGTACCCCATAAAGTAATAAACGGGAGAATAATTAAGTAATATTTTAAAATGGTAAACGAATTAGAGAAATTGAAGTCTAGGGTATATGATCTTGCTGTTATAAAAGGTAGGATAAATCAAGAAATATTAACCTTAGACAATAAAATTAAGGAATTGTCTGGGGTTAAACCATTTAATAATAAAAAGGGAATAAAAGATAAGATATTAGAAAAGTTCAAAAAAGGTAAGAGATAGCCTATGACATTTTATTCCCAAAAAAATTTGCTGTGGAGATGGAAAAAGTTAGGAACTTGCAATGTTACAATAGGAAGTGATGGCTGTTTTGATACTTGTCTTGGGATGTTTTGCGATAAGAAGCCTGATGAAGTTAATGATCTTCTTACCAAGAATGGAGGATATAAAGATGGATGCTTGGTCATTTCTACTAAGGCAGCTAAGATTCTAAGATTGGAATATAGTGGGAAAGTTCATATTAAGCCTAATCACGATTGTATTGCTGTAACGAATCATTATGCTCCTTCTTATCCACAACACTTCTTTGTCCTTTTAGAAAGTGGTAAGATAATAGATCCTTTAAATTTATTTCCAAAACCTAAAGATAATAAGTATAATATAATATCATATAGGCTTTTTAAGCCAAAAAAGCCTCTTAATGAGCCTAATGAAGATGAAATGGATGAAAACACAAAAAAATTATTAAAGAAATTGTCCTGGGCTACAGGAATAAATATAGGAAATGTAGTCAATGACATAGAATTAGAACAGTTAGAAGATAGGATAGAATATTGGAAAGCGTTAGAAAGTAATAGTGATAGTAGTGGAGGAAGTAATGAAATTGATGTACTTAGAAAAATTAAAGAGCTGGTTGATAATTATTAACCTAATATAAAAATATGCTTTTAAAGCTTAGAAACAGAAGAATTTTAAAAGGGGCTGCCAAAACATATATGGAAACCAATTCTTCATCTGGAGATGGTACTCTTACAGTCCTTTCTGATGAAAACTTTTCTGGTACTAACAAATATGTGTTAATAGGAGAATTTGCAGACGGGCAATCTGAATTAATAGCTTTTACCAGTGCTACTGGAAATGTCTTAACTTTGGGAGCTAATACAGCTCAAGACCATCCTAAAGGAACTCCTGTCTATTTAATTCAGGCTAACCAAGTTGATTTTTACCGATCTGCAACTATTGATGGAACTTATACTACTCTAGCTAAAGTAGATATTTTTGCTGAGAGTGAGTATACTTATTATGACGATACTGCAAATACTACTGGTTTTGCAAAACCTATTTTTTATAATAGTGGGGCTGCTGCTAATTATGGAAGTTTCTATGAGATTATTAAATATAGTGGAAGTGTTAGAAAAACAAGAGGATTTGTTAAAGATGTAGCTGTAGATGAAATGAACGCATTTGTTGATGATGATTTAACAGAAGATTATTTAGATAGGCAAATTATAGTTTGTGATGAGATTTTAAGAGATGAAAAGATTAAATGGAAAGAAGAAACTTATGAGTTATCAGTACAATCAGAGGTAGGTATTACTGAATATGATTTATCATCTTATGTCAAAGATGATGATACTATTAGCAGTATTTTATTAGCTAAAATGGGAAAGAAAGATATTACTCCGATTCTAAGAGATGATATGGCTGATATTAAGGAAGATGCTGTTAAAACTACTCTAGCAGTAGCTATAACAGCAACTACTGATACTACAATAACACTTACTGATTCAGGAGATTTTGCGGATGATGGTGATATTTTAATAGAAGGAGATTCTATTTCTTACACTGACAATAATAGAACAACTAATGTTTTGTCTGGAGTAACTGAAATTAGTGCTACTCATGCTATAACTTCTACAGAAGGGGCAGATATGGAAGTATGGCAAGGAGCTGATACTGGTAAACCTGATTATCTAACTATAGTTGATGGAGTAATGAAAACATATCCAGTAATAGATGATACTGATGATGATTTAATTATATCATTGGATATAGCAAAGATATTTGATGCTATAACTCTTGATTCTGACGAACTCGCTTTTCCTTCTTATCTTTATATATCATATCTCAAGTATGCGATTGCTAGAAAGAGGGGAGATGGTGATTTATCAAACCTGCAAACAGAGTTTTGGGGAATGGTTAATAAACATAAGAAGAAAGATATTTCTCCTGTTAATCGCAATTTTACCCCTACAGGCGTATTTTACAATTCAAGCAGGAGAGGAAGAATAAGTGGCAACTCTAGTCGTTAATTTTAGATATGATTAAAGAATATGTATTTAATGAAATACTGGGTGGCTTCAACCCTGATGTAATAATTGCTAACAAACCATCAGCTTTATATAGGGGATTAAACTTAGATTTAGAAAAAGAGCCTGGTTCTATTAGAAAGCGTAAGGGAAGTGCTATATTTGGCTCACAAATCACTTCTGGGAAGGATGTTCTAGGTTTATATGATTTTATTAAGAGTAATGGTACAAGAGTACCTCTAGCTGTTTTAAACAACGCTGGTGATACACAATCAGTAGTTCATTATTATAGTGCTGGTTGGAACGCTTCTGGGCTTACTGATTTAACTGCTTCTAAAAATCCATCCTTTGAAACTTTTTTAAATTATTGTTTTGCAACTAATGGGGAAGAAATTAAGACTTCGGCTGATGGCAATACTTGGAGTACAGTTAATCTCCTAAATACTGTTGCTATATCTGCTGTTTCTTATTCTGATCCTACTGTTACTCTAACTGTACCTGCTGGTCATCAGGTTGTAGTAGGAGACTTAATTACTGTAACAGGATTAGCTCCTGCTGGATATAATGTTACTGATGAGGCAGTAACAGCAGTGACAGATACTACAATAGCTTTTTCTGAAACTGGATTAGGAGCTGTTACTGATCAAGTTGGTTCACTCACAGTTCAGTTTGCCTTAGCTGCTAATGATGTAATTGAGTATGTTGATCAGTTATACTTAATAGGATTATCTGGTTTCCGTTCAGACATAATGTGGTCTAATGTACCAATTAAGGGAACTACTACTTATACAATAGATTGGAATAGGCAGAATAATGTTTCAATAATGCTAGGTGATGGAGAAGAATTGATAGCAGGACATGAGTATAGGGGAGCTTTGTATCTATTTAAGAATAACGGAGTTGCCAGAACTGTAGCTCCTGTTGCAACGAATGGAATTAAGATTTTGACTGATAATATTGGAGCTAATTCAAAAAAATGTATTCAAAATGTAGGAGGACAATTAATTTTTTTCTGTGACGGAAATAAAAATGCTAAAAAGGGATTTTATTCCTATAACTCTCTGGCTGATGCAGAACCTCAGTTAATATCAGAGCCTATGCAGCCATATATAGATGGAATGACAGCAGGAACAGAGGTTGTAGCAGGTGTAATAAATAATTTATATGTAGCTTATATAGGAGATGTTTCTAATGATGAGGAAGATTTAGATGTAGATGATTGTATTTTAGTATTCAATGCTATAACAAATAGATGGCTTGGAGCTTGGAGCTATGGAACAGAAATAACTTCTACTGCTCAATTAACCCAGAGTAATGTTGCTAGTTTATATTTTGGCAATAATGCTGGAACAGTTTATCAAACTAATACTGGCGGAGAAGATCTGGTTTCTGGAACAGGAAATGCTATTCCCTGGGAAGCTATTAGTCATTCAATAGACCTTGCTAAAAGCTACAAAGGTCCTAGAAGGAATTTTAGAAAGAGAAAAGTTAATAATGTATGGGTTGTAGGAGATAATCAGAATCATACTCAATTTAATTATCGTTTTAATGCTGTATTAGCTAGTAAAGATGGGTGGATGACTAAGAGTAATCTAAATATGCCTGTTAGTGAATTGTCTTTGATTAAGAAAGATGCTTATTTGTGGCAGTTTAGCCTTTTTGGAACTGGAACTGTTATTAATGAGCCTATAATAAGGAAAGTGACTATAGATTATGAATAATAGAAAGGATTTTTTAGAGCCAATAAAATTAGGTAGAGAATATCTGGGTTTGCCGATAAGAGAAGAGAGGTTACCTGTAGATGAGATTCTGTCTGGTGATATATATAAAATTGATCAAAGTTCTGTTACTGATCCTGATGGAACTTATAGACAGATAGAAGCTATTGTTTTTGATCCAGAAACAGCACTTACTACAGGAGATAAGAAAATTCAAGCTGTAGCTCCTTTTAATGCTACATTAGTGGCTGCTCATGCCAGAGTTGTAACTGCTTCTACTTCTGGTGTAGTCCAGGTTACACTTACTGACAGGTATGATGATGATATTTTAGATGGTGTAATAGAAATAGATCAAGATGAGTATAGTTCTCATAATGCTACTAATCAACCTTCTGTAGATAATATTTCAAAGAATTTTGCTAGGCATGATGTTATAAATATAAATGTAGATGCTGTTGGTACAGGATCAGAAGGATTAGTAGTGACTCTCTACTTTGTTGTTAGCCAATTCTTTACTTCTCAATAATGGCAGATATAGTAGCAGTTACTAGTATAGGAGTTAATGAAAAAGTTTCTCTTTATGATGTAACAGATCCTACGGCTATAGTAGCTAAAGGTACTATAGCTCTTCTTAATAATCCTGGAGGAGTATTTATTAGTGGAGATTATCTCTATTTCACCATGGTAAATACTCTTTATATTTATGATATTTCTGATCCTACTGCTCCTGTTGCCAAAGATACAGATTCTACTAATTTGAATGGTGCTAGTAGTGTTTTTGTATCTGGAGATTATGCTTATGTTCTAAGTACAGGTAATGAAAGATTATGTATTTATGATATATCAAATCCTGCTGCAATAGTGGCTAAAGATTTTGATGCTACTAATTTAGATTTAGATAGTAGAGCTAGAGTATTTGTTGTGGGTGATTATGCTTATGTTACCAGTAGTGTAAATGGAAGATTGTGCATTTTTGACATATCAGATCCAACAGCTATTGTTGCAAAAGATTTTGATACTACTAATCTTACAAGACCACAGGGATTATATGTAGAAGGTAGTTATGCTTATGTTGTTGACAGTAGTACAAATGAACTTTGTATATTTGATATTTCAGATCCAGCCAGTATTGTTGCCAAGGGGACTGTTACTGATGGTTTATTAGCTACAGCCACAGAAATATATGGTTCAGGAAATTACATGGTAATTGTTTCTGGAGATTCTTCTAAAACTCAGTTTTCTATGTTTAATGTTTCAGACAAAGACACTCCTGTCCTTATAGGATCTGGAGGAGCTAATGCTGATTATATAAGAGGAGTTCTATTAAGCGGTAAATATATTTTATATCCTGGATCAGAAGAAGATGTTTTATATGCTACTGATATTTCCTTAGCCAAGGGAATGTATGAAGAAGGTAATTTAGATACTTCAGCAACTATAACAGATGCTTATAGTATATCTATTACAGGAAATACTGCTTGTGTAGTGAGTAATACTCTTAGTAAGCTTATTACTGTTGATATTTCAGATCCTACTTCTATAAGTTTAGAAGATTCTATTACTGCTGGTGGTGGAACTGGAGGACAAGTTCATGCAGTTGGAGATTATGCCTATGTTACTAATCAAAATACCAATACTTTTAGAATATTTGATGTTTCAGATGCTTCTAATATAGTAGCAAAAGACACTATTGCTCTTACTGCTGGTGGAGGAGTTTTTAAGAAGGGAGACTATGCTTATGCAGTTGATAGAACAAATGACTTATTATGTATTTTTGATGTTTCAGATGTTACAGCTATTGTAGCTAAAGATACAGATGGAACTAATTTGAATAATCCTTTTGAAGTTTATGTCAAGGGAGATTATGCTTTTGTAACAAGTATTGCAAATGATACTTTAGCTTCTTTTGATATTTCTGATGAGACTTCTATTTCTGCTGAAGATGCAATAACAACTAATTTAACACAACCTTATGGAATATATGTCTCTGGAGATTATGCTTATGTAGCTAGTCTTGGTAATGATAGGTTATGTATTTTTGATATTTCAGATCCTTCTAATTTGGCTGCTAAGGGATATTGTACTGTTACAAGAGCAGGAAGAGTTATAGTATCTGGAAACTATGCTTATGTTGCTAATGATAGAAACGATATTTATATTGTAGATGTTACTGATAAAGATAATCCTGTTTTGCAAACAGCAGTTACTCCGCAGGCTGGAGCTTCCACTGCTACAACTGATATAGCTCTTTCTGGCACTACTTTAGTAGCTTGTGATTTTAATGAAAGGATAACAACATTTGATATTACAAATCCTAATGGTATTATTCAGAAAGATACTGATAATAATAACATGGATCAGCCAATTTTGATTCATGGACCAGCTAATCCATTTCCATCAGGAAAGTCTCAAATAATTTTAATATAAAAAAATGGCTAAAAGAATGTCAGCAAGAGAGAGGTGGTCTAAACGCACTGGCAAATCAAAAAAGGAATATAAGGGAACTCTGGAATATAAGGCTAGAAAGCAAATAAAGAAATATTATGAGAAAAAGAAGGGTTTTGTTAGAAAAAAAGCTAAATGGGAAACAAAGAAATTAGAAGAGGATTTTCAAAGAATACTTAGAGAAGCTGATGTTGCTAAATCTCAGACTGAAGAAGATTGGGTGAGAAATATGAAAAATATAACTGAGAATAAGGCTGCTGATCTAGAGAGTATTGATTATTATGTCAGAACTAATAGAGGAAGAACTCAAGAAGATTTAGATACTTCTTTAAGGAGAGAAGCACGCAGATATGATTTAACTATGGGGCGTACTAGAGAATCTCTTGCTACCAGGCGTCTAACTTTTGGAGGTCTTGGAGGAGTTAGAGCTAAAGAAGAAGGATTAGTAACTGAAGAACATACAGAAAAGAAACTAGATATTGAAACAGCAGGAAAAAGATCTTTCCAAGATATTGCTAGATATGAATTTGAAAAGAATAGAGCTGTTGAAATGAGATTTGGGCAAGAAGAATCTTTGCTTGGACAAAAGAAGAGATTTGCTCTTGAAAATATAGGATTGCAAACTGAGAAAGCAAGAATGGGAAAAGAGCATGGAATTAAAGATATTAGTTTGGCTAAGAAAGAAAGTTATTTTGATTTGAAGAGTGCTAGAAGAACTGATCAGGCACAAAGCGAGGCTATGTTTGCAGAACAATATATGAGAGATAAATACCAACCTCTTCTATGGAATTATTTACAGAAGGGAGCTTAATATTAAATAAATAAAATGCCTCAATTTAAAGAGTCAACAAAAATAGAACAGGCAATTGAGAAATTTGGAGGTAAAGATGAAAAATATAAATTAGAACTCAAAAGACAGGTTAGAGATTATTTAGGATATTCTAATTGGGTAGGACAAATGAATCAAGTAGGCGGAAGTCCTCTGAGTAGTGATATTCCAATGAAAGGGCTAACTCCTGCTGGTGTTAAGTCTGTAGTAGGAAGTGCTATAGGTTTAAAGAATCAGGAAATGGGTTACTTGCAAACTCTAGCTAAGGGAGCTGATATTGCAGGTGGTGGAATTGCTGCTTCAAGAGCAGCAGCTAAGAAAGGTGCAGGAGGAAAGACATCTAACTTAGCAGACTTTGAAATTAGAGACTGGTTGGATAGTGAGATTCAGCATTATATTAAAAATCCTGTTGATGAAAAAGGAAATACTATTCCAGTTGAAGAATTAAGGAGAAGATTAAAAGAACAATGGATTGGAGAAGGCGGATTATCTCCTTATGTTAAGAGTGAAGCTGATATAGATGCTAGGATTGCTCAGATAATTCCAGAAGATTTTGATAAGAATTGGGAAGATTATTCTTATTCTGCTATGGGATATACTGATTCTCAAATTCAAGATCTAAAGAGTTATAGAAAATTTAGCAGAGGAGAAATGGGAGAGTATGAGAAAAAAATATTTGAAGTTAAAGATACTGCTCTTGCTAATAAGGCAAAATATTTCAAGGAATATGGAGAATTATTTGAAGATATTATACCTAAGAGAGATCCAGAAACAGGACAAATAACTCTAGCAGGAGTTGAGCAAATAAGGGAAAAATATAAAAATATTCCTGAAGCTGAGTTTAAGGAAATAGTACAACCTAGTTATAAAGTTGTTCTTGAAGATGATTTTAGACAGATGTTAGAAGGGAATGAAGAACTTGCAAGAGAAGTACAATCAGTAATAGATCCTAATGTTCCTCCAGAAGAAAAGAGAAGTGTTAAAAGTTTAATGGAAGAAGATCTACTTAAAGATTTTTTCTATGCTCTAAAACTTGATTATCAAGGAGTATTTAATGCAACTGAAATAGAAAAAACTTTTTATGATTACATTTATTCAAGATAACAATGGGTTTATATTTCCAAAAAAGGCAACAAAGACAACCTACTAGCTTAGAAAGGAATCTTCCTTCTTATGGTGTGTTTGGTCCTAAACAACCAGATGTTTCTGCTATTGAATATCAACCTCAACAGTCTGTAATTGAACAACCTCAAATAGTTCCAGAAGAGAGAAAACCATCTTTTTTAGAAAGAATAGAACCTTATATTGGGAAACCTGAAGAAGAGTATTTTAAAGGTTTTCAACCAGAAAAAGGATGGGAAGAAATGAGTATGTATGAAAAAGCTAAAGCTACAAAACAGGAAGCTATGCACACTATTTGGCAACATGGACTTAGAGAATTAACTGAAACTACCATTAATTTGCCTTCTGTAGTAGGAGGTTTGATCCAAAAAGGATGGACAGTTAGAAGAGCTATTACTCCTGAAGTTATTACTGATTGGGAAGATAAAACTATGGGTTTTAAAGATGCAGAAAAGAAAGTTATTGATTCTCTTGTAGGGTTTTCCAGAAGAACTAGAGGAGAAATGGGAGAAGCACTTGAACCCGAAACTTATAGCAGAGAAGATAATATTTTTGATAATCCAAAACTTTTAATAAACCCTGAATATATTACTTCTGCCATTGGAGGACAGCTTCCTTATTGGGCTTTGATGGCAGGTGCTGGAAAAACTGTTGGTAGAGCAGGTGTTTATGTTGCTGCTACTCTTTTAGAAGGTGGGGAAGAAATGGCTAACAGAATTGAAGCTAAGAGAGCTAAAGGAGAGGAAGTTTCTGTTAAAGATGTAGTTTTTGCAGATACCATAGGTTTAATTAATGGTGTTATAGAAGGGATGGGTTTTGAAGCAATCTTTAGTGCTGATCCAGGGATTAGAAAAACTATTTCTAAGGGAGCTATTAGTAAATTAGGGAAAACTCTTGAAACTATAGGAGAGATAGGATTAAGAACAGCAATAGAAAGTGGTGGTGAATATATGCAGGAATTTATACCTACTCTGGCTGCTTATATAATTTATCAAGAAGGAGAAAATTTGATGGAAGCTGTTAAGAGAGGACATGAACAGGGAAAAATAGCTGCTTCTAAAGCTATAGTTGCTGCTGGTCCAATGGCTACTATTACTACATTACAACAACAACAAGGACCTCCTGGAATTGAAAGAGGAGCAGCTCCCAAAACAAAAGGAGATCAAGCTGGACTTATTTATCGTACTTTATTACAAGATCAACAACATTATGCTGAACTTGGATATGATTTAACAACACAAGAAAATATAAATAAATTTGTAAAAAGCAGGAGTAGTGATGTTACAGGTAAAATAAGGATGGATATAGGAAAAGCTGAAGCTAATTTTGTTGAGGCTGGATTGAAAGGAAAAACTTTTAATACAGTTCAACAATTTACAAATACTATTGAAGGGTTAATAAAACAAGCCTTGTCTCCTACAGAAACAAGTAATTTTACAGAAGCTCTCCAGAGGACACCTGTTATTGAAGCTGCTCCCTTTGTTACAGAGAGAAAAGAAGCTCCTGAAACTGCTAAAGAAGCTGCCAGAATAATAGACACGCTTCCTGATGAAGTGGCTGATGTTGTTAGAAGAGGTACAACTGGTCCTCTTACTCAAAATGATGTTACTGGTTTTAATAAGACAGAAAGACAGATGGCAGAAATAGCCTTAGAACAAGCTAAAGAAGTAGAAGGAGTTGATGCTAAAATTGTGGATGCTAATTTAGATGTAGTACGAACAGAAAAAGTTGCAGTTCCTCCTACAGAAGAAGTAGGAGCTAAACAGGTTGATCATACAAGAACATTACTTAAAGATTTAGGTCCTATTGATAAAGTTAAGATTGCAGAAGATAATTTTGATGATATGCAGCAGGTTGCAACTGAACTTGATACTGCTATTAAAAATTCTACAGGAGCAACTAGGAATCAGTTTGTAGAGGCTAAAAATGTTCTGAATGAAAAGATAGGAGAGTTTAAGAATCTTAGGATGGCAAAGGTTGAGAAGAAAGAGAAAGTACCTAAAGAAAAGATTAAGGTTAAGACTAAAAA
>Ga0098067_1000627_pt1 | contig 12816 bp, 11 predicted proteins | sample 26_taG_FD_92578 | JGI IMG/M metagenome (GOLD analysis project Ga0098067, IMG submission 92578) | Marine viral communities from Cariaco Basin, Caribbean Sea - 26_WHOI_OMZ | ecosystem: Environmental > Aquatic > Marine > Oceanic | place: Caribbean Sea: Cariaco Basin | collected 2014-11-09
GATGGCAGAGGCCTTGTGGAAAACATCCGTGAACGCTTGTCGATACTTTGGCTGGGTAAAGGGTCCAAGTGTCTGGGTAAAAAACACCAGCGGGGAGCCAGCCACTAACGTTAACCGATAGTCCCGGATATTCGTCCACAACCCGTAATTCTCGGTGAGGTAGGTGCCGCCAGTGCTTACTACAAGGTCTGCGTTTACGTATTCAGCGACCGAATCGTAATCTTCCCGATTGACAAATAACCTTGCCAAGCACCCCACTTTCCACCGCAATAACCGAGCCGCCAAAGATAGTGCCATGTAGCGAACCCGCCCGCTCCAATGACCATACCCTTTAGCTTGTAGCTTTTTGGCCAGCCTTGTCCGTGGAGGATTGCCAAATAATGACTGACGAAAATGCGCCCAGGGATAATACTTCGATGCCGCTTTCGAAGATTTATCAAAAACGATAAAACGGGCATCTTCACCATATCTGGCACGCAAGAGCTGAAACATTCCCCACAGAATTGCCGCATCACCGGTGTTCAGAGAAACAATATTGCTAATAACAATCCGTTTTGGCCCGAAGGGCTTACTCATAACCAAATCTCTTCAGCACAGGACTCACAATTCCGTCTATTCTCTTCAGGTTCTCTTTGCCAAAGAAATCCTCCAAGCTTGAAGGCCTTTGTCCTTTTGGTTGGAACTGAATATCAACAAGCGAAGAAATGTCTTTCAGGCTGGAAAATCCCAGCTCGCCGGCCAGAGTTTCTATCTGGGCCTTCTTATCCTTACGGAAATCCTCATAGCGAATCAGATGAACTCGCTCCTGATTTTCAAGGTAACGTTCTGCTGAGACACGCCAACGCCAAGCCATCTTCTCAAGATAATCGGTACCGGGCATGTCGGGCGACGTCCCGTTGAGCACCCTGCCCCACGTGCCGTTCACATTGCCCACCAACGGGCTACCTTCCGCCGGATTGCCCGGAATTTTCAGGCGGCTGAGAATGCTGCGTATATTGTCCCTCGGCTCCCGCACAATAAAGACGAACTGTGCATCGGGCAAAAGCTGTTTGAGATCCCCGAGAAAAAGCGGAAAATTGGGATCCTTCACAACCGTCCCACTAAATACACTCCGGTGCTGGCGCCAAAGATCCTCCAGGGGCAAGGCCCCTGAAAACAGAGCATCCCTGAAGCTCACACCTTTCGAATCCAACTGGTGAAAGGGGTCACTACAGACCTCAACACCGGCCGCTTCAGCCAGTAGACTGGCGATTGCAGTTGTGCCGGATTTGGGCATTCCGGCAACAATGACTTTTCCTTTGCCACTGGCAAGGGGCATAACCCCCATCAGGCGACTTTTCAGGTTGGTTAGTGCCATCGGCTTTATCGCTCCTTCGCTTCAAGCAGACGTGTAAAAATGTTGATGCTTGTGGCCACGTTGTCTGACCAACTGCGACTTTGCTGGATCATCTGCCGACCTGCCGTCCCAAGCTGCCGTGCAAGTTCCGGGTCATCCCGAAGTCTTATCAACTGGTCCAGGATATTGTCAGGCGAATCACTACAAAGCAGTCCGTTGCTGCCGTGTTCAATAAGCTCAGCCATTTGGCCTCTGTCAGAGGCTACGACAGCCGTCCCACATGCCATGTACTCAAACATTTTCATGGGCGATCCATGAAAACGGTATGGAGACCAGAAATATTCCGGATGAAGGGCAACACAAGCGTCTGCGGAACAGATTGCGTCCAGAATCTCTTCTCTGTTTAATCCCTGGACGACTTCTACGTGGCTACCACTTGGGAGAGAGTCGGAATACTGATTGACGGCCAACAAGAACCTGATGTCGGGGGCCTTTTCCTCGGCCAGGCGTATTGCAGCGGCAAAGTAATCGAGTCCTTGCCAGGGGTAGATCGCGCTACCGCTATAGAAGACTGTGAAACGATCAGAGGCCCGTTTCTGGCGGCGTAAATTTATTTCATCTTGCGAGATTAAGGGGCCGCCATTGGGCAGCACAACTGTGTCTGCGATTCCAAGCGTATCTTCAGCGTACCCTTTCAATGCTGTTGAGACACAGATCGCGGAATCAACGCGCTTTGCCAGAGTACGACGTAACGATTCTTCCTTCTTGATTCCTGGCATTTTTCGGGAAGCGTGGAACCAGCGTCGAAGGCGCTTGAACCAGGATTCCTCCACATCAAGACGTCGACCGCCAAGCCATGAAAAAGCGAGGGTTTCGTTGGCAGGCGCATTAATCTCCCAGACAACAGGCCGATCACCCGCCATCTCCATACAGACACCAACCTCAGGCCAATCACCTAGATAGCGGGCATCAATTCTTATATACAGGACGTCAATGTTATCGATGAAGGTGCGAAGCTCACCTTCGGAACTGCCCGAAAAGTTGCTGACACCGGGCATGGTGGGATCATCAAGCACGCAAACCTGATGTCCTGCTTTCAGAAACCCCTGAACCAACTCCAGGGCATGTACATGGTTGCCACCCTTGGGAGGGTAGGCCTGCATCTTGTACATATAACCGATTTTCACCAGGGAATCTCCTTATCACTGGTACAGCGCCACGGTCTGTTCGGGTACTGCGCTTTCTGGCATGATTACGTCGCGAATTGTGGGATGGATGCTACCACCGAACGGTGCTGATGTCTGCAACCCCGGATACACGAAACATTAATGGAACTCTCAATGAAACAGCACGATAACGGAAATATATTGCTGGTCTCCAACTACCCATCGGACGTTGGCTACGCCTGGTGGTTGATGGAACATTTCTGGGTTCTCCTGTCCGAGCATTTCCAGGCGCGGGGCGCTAAAACATTCCTCGCCTACCCAAGCATCAATGAGCTGCCAGACAGAATTAAAAACAGCTGCATCACTCCGGTGGAGCTCGAAATTATGGGTACCGGAACGTTGCCATCGGAGCTCAAAACATTTATTAAAATTAATAACATCCAGCACGTCTACCTGACGGATCGTCCCTGGTTCAACCTACAATATGCCGCCCTACGGCAGGCCGGCGTGAAGAATATAGTCGTCCATGACCACACGCCAGGGGATCGCCCCGTGATTGGCGGCCTTAAAGGGCTGGTAAAGGCCATACGCCACCGACTTCCACTCGTCTGCGCAGACAGCCAGCTCTGTGTATCACCCCTGATGCGGCAACGTAGCATTTCCAACGGCCGATTGCCGGGCCAGCATTGCCACGTCGTGCAGAACGGTATACCGCCGGTTCAACCTTCCAGCACTTCGCGCCAATCGCTATTAGAGAGTCTGGATATTCCAGGCAACCGGCAAGTTTGCATCACTACCGGCCGCGCCCATCCCTATAAGCGTTTTGATTTCATTGTCAACACCGCCGCAGAACTTCAAAAAATTAAGCCTGATAACAACCTTGTCTTCGTACTCATTGGGGACGGACCTGATTTTAACCGGTTGAAACAGCAAGTCCAGGATCTGAATCTGCAAGCGCACGTGCGCCTTCCTGGATTCCGACCTGACGCCAAGGAGTTTTTGGGTGTCGCAGATATGGCGATGCATGCAGCTCTCGGAGAGGGGTTTTCTCTCTCCGTCGTGGAGTATATGAGTGCTGGCCTCCCGGTACTGGTGCCAGATATCCCATCGGTAAAGCAAGCGATTGATCATGGAGACAACGGGTTCGTGTATGAAAAAGATAGCATTGGCAGCGCCGCCTCTTACGTTGCCACGCTCCTCAGTGACGACGCCCGGAGACAAACCATGGGGCAATCTGCAAGGAATAAAGCCAATTCTCAGTACAGCCTCGACAACTGCACCCAGGAATTTCGCAGAGCGTGTCAGGCACTGTTCTGAATAATATCCCAGAGCCGCGCTACGCTCTTCTGAGTTGTCCAGTTTTCCAACACTCTGGCCCGCGCCTGCTCACCAAGGCGCCTTGCGTAGTCCGGCTCTGTAGCCACCTGAACAAGCGCCGCCGCCATTCCGCTCGCGTCGTACTCGTCAACCAGGAGGCCAGTCTCACCCTCGTCGATTATATCGCGGATACCCCCGTGGCGGGTGGATACCACTGGAAGCCCCATACCCATGGCTTCCAGCACGCCCACTGGTGTGCCCTCCATATCACCATCAGGAGCGCGAACGGAGTGCTGAACAAAGCCGCTAGCCTGCTTCATGGCTTTGAGCACATAGTCGTGGGATTGCGCGCCTGAAAAGGTGATTCGGTCATCTACCGACAACGCCTTCGCCAGTTGGACGCAGGGGGTTTTAAGAGGTCCATCACCGATTATCTCAAGGCGAGCACCAGGCACATGCTCCAGGAGTTCAGCAAAAGCCAGTATTGAGACAAAGGGTGCCTTTTTCTCAACCAGGCGCCCGACCATCAGGAAGGTCGGAGAGTGCTCGGGCAACGATACTGGTTCATCAGATACCTCTGCACCACAGGCGTTGTGGAACAGTTTGTCTGCAGGCGCACCGAGTTTCGCCAACTGCTCACACATGTGGGTTGAAACACCAACTATTGCAGCGGCGTTATCAAAAAGCTGTCTGTATGAACCCTCAAGCTCTGCCAGCAAAGACTTCCGGTAAGCGTCATAGCCATGAAACTGAGCAACCAGAGGTACCCCTGCCTGCCTGCATGCCTCCATCACGGATACCGCCGTTGGCCCATACTCTGCCAGCACAGCGTTGATATTGTTGCTTTCGAGGAAGCGCTTGAAAGCACGAGTATCCTGATGGGCTACCGTACTGCCAGTCACTTTCCGTTCTAGCCATCGCACCCCCAATGGCAAGGTGGTCCGGGACGCGAGATAGGCCCCGGCACCGGAACCTCCAGAGCGTATCATCCTGTAGCCCGGGTTCCCGACCAGAGACATAACCGAGCAGGGCATTTCATTGATATGAGCGTGAAGAAAGGTTTCCGAGGGACCCAGTTCGTTTCCATCTTTATTGACAACAACAGCAAGCTTGAACGACATAGTGCATTTCCTGTGGCGCGGAATTGAAATAGGACGGCTCAGGCCCTGCGATACAAAGCCTCGAGTGACTGACCAAATTGCTTGTGGTTATGGTGGGACAGGATATGAGTCAAGGCGCGAGCCCCTTTCACCCTGATCTGTTGCGGATTTGCCAGAATATCTTTAAACGTGTTTATGAGTCCTGTCTTGATTGCTGCGGAAAGAGCCGCTCGGTCCTGGTCGCTCTGGAAATAGGCTTCTCCCCCTACCTCCTGTTTGTTAACGGAAATGAGCCAGCCCCGATCATCCCCATTGATCTCCGGAAATGCTCGAACATTGGTCGTGATTACGGGCCTGCCGCACGCCTGGAATTCAAGAACTGAATACCCGTAGGTTTCGGCGTAAGAAGGCAGCATCCCAACATCACAGGTCCGCATTTTCTCCAGCACACCTTCCGGGCTGAGCGATTCATGGTGCTCGATCCATTCACGATTCTTGGCAATCACGTCCTTGATGCGTTTTACATCATCGGCATCAGATGAGGATGCATAGGCATCTGGCTGAAGGCGGCTGACGATCACCAGCCGGAGGTTAGTATTACCTTGTCGCCTGACTTCTGCGAGCGCATCAACTATCTCCTCCCCCCCTTTTCGAAAGAAATGGTGACCGACAAGCATGAAGGTCACGTTCCCACTCGTCTCATGAGGAAATGCCAACTTCACATCAGCATCAACCAACGGTTTCTGGGGCGGGTGCAAGACGACTGTCTTGCTTTCTATGGGCTCTTTGAATTCTGGGAAATGCCCGAGAAACCTCCCCTGGATCTGCCTGGCACTGTTTGACAATGCAATCAGCGCTTTACACTGATCAGAGGCGAGCAATGATAGTGCTCGCCTGGTCGCTTCAGACGAACGTACCTTGTCAGTATCGGACGTATGATTTGTCAGTACATGTCGGAAACGCGGTATCAGCGTCTCGTAGGTTGTTACCCAAGGAGTTCGGGAGTAATTGATACCATTGAACAGGTGCAGGCAGTCCACCCGGTTCAAACTAAAATCGCGGAACTTGAACTGCTGGTCGAAAAATCGATCAGAGGCCGGGTTCGCACCCAGCAGCGGACCAAATCTTCTTAATAAAGAGTAGTAATCTCGGCAAAGGTGGTAGCTGGCACCCTCGACACAACCGATGATATTACGCACTTCAGGATACTGCCTGGCGGCGTGCCCGATCTTTAGCGGTGACATGATAGCAACCTTAAAAACGCTTAATCAATTGAGCTGGCGGTAGAATGCAGAGGTGTCTTGAGGGTTAATCGCTCCCAGACTCCACGACATCTCTCCTCGATGGCCGGCGACAGATCCGGCTTGCGGTTTTTGCCCACGGACCCCGCGTACACTTCATCAGTCATGGAGGGGAACCACTTCATCCCTAAAAAATCACAGATCTCCTGCATGGTCTCGTCCGGCTGCTGGACAAGGTTTTCATACCGGATCTTGGTGACACGGGAGCTCGACTGGAGATCGAGGAACAGGTAAGAACTGTTGTAAAGTAACCAATACAGACCAGCAGCATCCTCAACGGACAGGTCAGGATGGTAATGGTTCGCAATAAACTCTCGGAGTTCCGCGGGCGCCTGAGGTTGACGGGCAAAGTCTGTCTCTACCCAGCTCTTGACTGCGCGAATCTGAGCCTCACCAAAAAAGCGTACCATTGAGTTGATCGCATCGTTGGGGTTACGAACAACAAAAACAACGGCAGCAGACTGGAATTCTGCGAGAAATTCATTCGCCCTGAGGGTTTCGACAATGGGCTTGAACAGCACCAAGCCGGCATTGCTTGCATGAACCGTCCTTTCAACAACGTCAAGGCTTTTCAGCCGCCAATTATCAAATGCTTTTGGATTGTCTTCGTTCACCAGCTCCACATCCCAGGCTTTGCTCAGGCAATGAGACACGATATCGGTACCTGACCGACCGCTGCCCAAAATGAACACTGGCCGGGCCGCCCGGGAAGGACTGATAAGCTGGTAAAGGCGCTTTAGGTAGTGCCGCCCTTTCCGCTTCGCTCTGTATAGCGCAACATTCTGCTTGTATTCTACATTCAGAGTCATCGGAAATCCTTTTCGTTGAATCGCGAGAAGAATAGTACCGTAAAACCCACGTTGTTCAACCCAAACCGACGCTTACCGGGCTCAGAACCCAGCACTGCTCACACGTAGCAATAGGTATCTGTTATAGCTCGGCGGCTCACAAGTAGTAACCAAATAACAACCTTACAAAACGCAAAATTGTGTCAAATCCGTTATAGTCTCAATACGAATTAGTTGGAGAGTAGGATCCACATGGTACATCGCAGACAAATCAAGTATTTCACCGCATTGGCCCTTACCTCGATTTTGGCTGGCGCAGCCCATGCAGAACCACTGCTATCGGATTCGTTCGAATCCGGCGACATGTCAGCCACAAACGAGGATGGCTTTGACTGGGGCATTAACAACAGGACCTCCATTGTCACGGCTGAAAGTGTCGTCTACAACAATGGCGAAAGAAGCGTAGCGATACCGAGCGGTCGCGATTGGGAGCCAAAAACCGGAGAGCACAGCCTTCGATTCCGTTACGGTGCTGGCGAACCCATGGCTGAGCAGCGTTTCAAACTGGGCACACACTATAAAGATGTATGGGTGACATATTGGATCAGGGTACCTGTCAACTTCACCCAAGGATCGAAAAACAGCAAATTTTTGGCGCTTTGGCCGGCAACCTATGACCGGGCAGGAACGGTTACGTGGCAAACCCGGCCAAACGGATCAGGTGGCGCAAATCTCGTTTATCAAGATGGCGGCGTAACAAAGGGAGAGACTGACTCTACGTCCTTTATTTCAGTGCCGAGGGACAGAGGTCGTTGGATGCACGTTGCTGCACATGTCGAGGCTTCCTCAGGGCCAGACGCCAATGACGGAGCTATTCAGTTTTTCCGTCGATGGGAAGGAGAGGCTAGCTATACCAAAATACATGAGAAACTGAATGCTGACACCTGGGATGATACGAGTGTGACGCAAGGCATATCCAAAGGTTACATTCTGGGCTGGGCAAACGACCCTTATGATCAGGATACGGAATGGCTAATAGATGACTTCGCCATTCATACCCAGTCACCCCTCGAGAATTTTTTCTTCAGCAATAAGCCGAACCCCCCCGTGCTAACGCTGAAGTAGCAGCAACCGGTACTACCACGACTACCGCCACCGCACCTCAATAATCATTATATTGAGGTGCGGTGGCATTGCCGGGGCGCATGCTCAGACAAGGATCTACTAATATCAGTTTCCAATTAGTTCGAGGTAATAGTCACTCAAGCTTTTCCCGATAGCAGTGTACTCATACTGCTCCAGAGCCAGCTTCCGCGCCGCCTCTCCTAAACGCAACCGGTCAGTTGGAGACTCAACAAGTTGAGCAATTAGTTTTGCAAACTCATCAGCCTTATCAGCTAACACAATATTCACGCCGTCAGTCACATTAATCCCCTCACTGGCGATTTTGTGAGCGACGATCGGTTTTTCCATGGAAAGTGCATCAAGGATTTTTAGTTTAGTGCCGCCACCATCCATAATAGGGCATACGTAAACAGTAGCCTTCTCAATATAATCTCGGACCTCATCCACAAACCCTAATACCTCTATATCGTCAAATTCGAGACCAAACTTCTTTATTTGATCAGGTGGGTTAGCGCCAATAATACGAAGATGAATTCCAGGGCATAAGGACCTGAGACGCGGCATGATTTCATTACAGATGAAAAGCGCCGCTTCAATATTGGGATACCAACTCATTCTACCCACAAAAATTAAGGATTTTTCATCCTGCCTGAGGCCCTTAGGAGAGAAAAAGCCTGTGTCCACGCCGTTGGGGATCGCCTTAATATTAGACGACGGAGTTATTGTCCGGAGCCTTTCCGAATCAATATCCGAGCAAGTGATATGCCCTAAGTATCGTGGGCATACACTTTTTTCATAACGCTTTAACCGCGCCCCTTCTTGGAAAAAGTAGGCTTTTTTGAGTAGCGACTTCTCTTTACCAGAGCGCCGCAGTAACATGTGGGATTCTATATTATGGTGGTCCAAAGTGCACGGGAGGTCGCCTAAAATGGGCCTGTAGATATCAAGACTAATTGTATCCAGGTGGACCAGGTCGTAACTTTTGTGGGCAATCTTTTCAGACAGCGCTTTACTAAACGCTTCGGATCGAAGCCAGTTAATAGTATAGGGATGCCGTGAAAAAAGGCTGGTGAACGCTAATAACTCCTTTCCAAAAGATTTTGAATCGCATTCAATATCAAAATAATCTATCTCGTTGCAAATTTTTGATAGTTCTTTACGGGATTCAATTAGACCTTTTTCAACATCTCCTTGATACAGCGGGCTCATCAAGTTCTTTTGATTAAACGCCATAAGATCGATTTCGTGATACTTCGAAAGCTCACGCAACAAATAATAGGAGCGCTGAAGGACGCCTCCTTTTGGCGGATAGGGAACAAGATGGGATAGCCAGAGAATCTTCATAACTTTCCTTTTCTCTTTTTCGAATCGCCCATGAAACTATTTCTCATAGATACTAAAAGTGCTAAATGAATCCATAAATATGGATAATAGGTAACCGTCACGAATTGCCCAGCGACCAGAAATCCGATTAGAGAAATATTTGCAGCCCGCCCTATCAATACCTGGTTCTTCTCACATCCTTTAGCACGGAATCCTTGGGCCTTTCTAAAGGCAACTATAATCAACGCCAAAAATATAGATAACCCGACGCCGCCCGTATCTGTACCAACTTGAATGATGATGTTATGAGGCAATTCCACGCGATGGACAATAATGTCATCCGGATAATATCTTTTAAAATATGGAACAAAATTAAAATAACCCACGCCGAAAACAGGGTGCTCTCCTATCATCTCGAGGCCGTTTTCAAAGTACAGGATACGCTGACGTGAGGTCTTATCCTCCCCCATCGTCTGGAAGCGCTCCTTCTGTTCGTCCGGTAAAAACGTCCAAAGGAGGAACAGCGCTACACCAAGCGAGATAATCACTCTGGGTTTAAAAACTGTTCTGTAATTCATTACAACCAGTTGAACGACCAAAGCAAGCTGGGCCCCACGGGAGCTTGCCCCCAGAATTACCATAATCGCAGTAATGGGCATCAACATCAGCAACCAGTACCAAGTCTTGGTGATGTGGGTCTTGAGCGAATGAGCAAAAGCCCAGGCTATGGGCCAGAACACCAGCATCTGGATGGCCAGTTCACCAGAATTCTGAAAAAAACCTGGTGGACCGGAAAGCCCCCAGTCGGTAAATGAAAATCCCCGCTTTGCCCACGTAAGGGAAAGTGATAACGAGAGTTTGAAAGAAGCCACCAGAAAGATACATAAAAATATAAAAAAACGTTTCCTGGTATTTACGATATTGATAATAAGGAAATATATTATCACCCAAAGGTAATATTTATCGAGATTTCCATAAGAGACAGAAGGGAAGTACGCAAATACGCTGGATAGCAGTATCGTGATAAGAAAGAGTACCAGCAAAACGTTCACGGATGAGGATACCCATCGCACGGTTCTGTCCGTAAAGCACCCCACGAGCGCACCGATGATCGTCAACTGGGTCCAGGGCAAAAAATCTATAACCGGAAAGATCGATTGAGGGCGTACATACTCAAAAAACAGGTACGCACAGATCATCCAGAAGGCGAAGCTTTCGCTTTTTAAATATCGCCAATTCATGCCGATATTCAGTGAATAAAGATCCTCCTCAGCAATTTCTCTGACTTTCTTACGCATAGAGCCCTCGCACACTTTCCATGACTAGAGTTTCGCACCGTGTGAAGAACGCCGGACAGCAATTGAAAGGGTCGTGAATATACGGTATCGGTTTTTTGCAATAGCTTCCGGCAAGAACCAAAGGGTATTTCTTTCCTATTATTTTTTCGAACTGGTAAAGATGAGCGGGCTCCATAACAACGACAAGATCCGAATCCCTGAACTCAAAATCCCGGACATTGACGGTTTTATGGTCTTCAAGGCTTAGCCCTTGCTGCCTGGCAAACTCCCGCGCACGCGGGTCTGCAGGATAGGCGTCACCGCAGTTCAAGCCACAGGAAGCCACCTCCATTCCCAGGCTACGGGCATACGCCTCTGCCAAGGGACTGCGGCAAATGTTTCCGCTACAGATGAAAACCAGCCGCCGGGCGTCAATAGAGCCCGGCTTCTGTGAATACTTACGGTAGGCCCCCGTATACGCCAGGGCGCGGTGGTAGACGAATCGGACAAATCCCTGTTTCGAGCCAAACTGCTCGTACACCCACTGGCTCAACGAATAATCTCCCTTTAGTTCAAACCGAACGCTGACTGACTTCCCTTTTGCTGCCTATCATGCCACAAACAGGGTCGCCTCTGGGACCTGTAGAAGCGTTTCCTACTATTCTGTAAGACGACTGCGATAGAATTCGGGTTCATTATGCAGGATAATCGCCTCTCTGTTGAACTCTCGGTAAAAACACAGGACGTTGCTACCTATGGAACCCAGAATTCTGGTGCTGGACGGAAACCAACGCGCAGCACTCGCGGCCGTACGCTCGCTGGGTACAAAGGGGTTATGGGTAGCTGTCGGTGAGAGTTGCGCGCCGTCCATGGCCGGGCTTTCGCGGTACTGTGACCAGAGCATCACCTATGCAGATCCTTTCAGTGCGCCCAGGCAGTTTTTTGAAGACCTTCTGAAGCAGATCAATGAACAGAACATTTCATTTCTGTTACCTATAACGGAAGCCACCACCTACGTTATTCTGGCTTACCGCGCCGAATTGCCCGCACACGTTACTCTCCCCTTCCCCGAAACAGCGTCGGTGGAGCAGCTTGCCAACAAAAATAACCTGTTCGAACTCGCACTTCAGCAGAGCATACCGGTGCCGGAGACGATATTCTGCTCCCAAGCCGAGGAAGGCCTCAAGGCGCTTGAGACTATCGAGCGTTTTCCGGTTGTGCTAAAGCCTTTCAAATCCAAAATACTGCAGCCGGCTTCCATAATTCCGACGCAGGTTATTATTGCGCACTCGGCCGGGGAAGCTTCCGAGGCCTTGCGAAATCATGCTTTCTTCCAATTCCCTTTTACCATCCAGTCTTTTGTTGAGGGCTCCGGCCAGGGAATTTTTGCTCTGTTTGATCATGGCGAACCTGTGTGCTTTTTCGCCCACCGCCGACTGAGGGAAAAACCACCGGGCGGGGGTGTGAGCGTGCTTTGCGAGTCCGCGCCGGTAAATGATCAACTGCGGACCTATGCAGAGAGATTGCTTCGCTCTGTCGCCTGGCACGGTGTGGCCATGGTTGAATTCCGGGTCTCCCCGGATGGGACGGGTTATCTGATGGAAGTGAATCCGCGGTTCTGGGGGTCCCTGCAGCTGGCTATAGACTCGGGAGTCGATTTTCCCTGGTGGCTGTACCTCGCAAGCACCGGGCAAACGGTTCCACAGGCAAGCTGGCAGCATCGACGAGTGAGATGGTTGCTTGGTGATCTGGACCGGCTTTACCTTGTGCTGAAATCTTCCCCGGACGTCTACACGTTCGGTCAGAAGCTTGCTGAGATCGTGCGGTTTTTTACACCAGGATTGAGAACCCGACACGAGGTCAACCGCTGGAAAGACCTTCGCCCGTTCTGGTTCGAGGTAAAACAATATTTACGTGCCCTGAAAAGTTGACGATGTCTATGAATCAACCCTATGTGATCATATTTGCTAACGGCCTGAATGGCCTTGGCGCGGTTCGTTCCGCCGCGGATGCCGGTTTGCGAACCTATACTCTGCTAACGAGCCAGACTGACCTGAGCGCCTACAGTCGATATAGCCAATAC
>Ga0098067_1000630_pt1 | contig 12774 bp, 9 predicted proteins | sample 26_taG_FD_92578 | JGI IMG/M metagenome (GOLD analysis project Ga0098067, IMG submission 92578) | Marine viral communities from Cariaco Basin, Caribbean Sea - 26_WHOI_OMZ | ecosystem: Environmental > Aquatic > Marine > Oceanic | place: Caribbean Sea: Cariaco Basin | collected 2014-11-09
AATGGATCAAAGAGAAAATCAATTACATCCATCAAAATCCTGTTTTGGAAAAAATTGTTACTGAACCCGAAAGTTACTATTTTAGCTCTGCTAGAAATTATGCCGATTTGGACAATGACTTAACTATAGAAGTTGTTTTTATGGGATAAATGTATGAAAAAAGAGATGAGAAGTTGTTGAGAAGCACGGATTGCAAATCCGCGCTATCGGGTAATGACTTAAGTGTAGAAGTGGTTTTTATGGGTTAAGTGTATGAAAAAAAGAGATGAGAAGTTGTTGAGAAGCACGGATTGCAAATCCGCGCTATCGGGGTACTTGGGAAATACTGGGAAATATCCCGGTGCTCATGCTGAAATTAGAGCGTTAGATGATTTGGCGAAGAAAAAATTCCCAAATTACATGTCTAATCCACCTTCAGATGAAGTATTTGATATGTGGCTAAAAGACAATGTAGTAGGTTATAATCGAAATATTAAATATGGTACTGAACAAACAGAGGTTGTACAGCATACTTGTGCAGATTGTTTTCATATTCTCGATTTAGTTAAATTCATAAATCCATTAAATTAAAGAATAATGATAAGAATAGAATATAATGATCCAAATCTAACTCTACGAGACAGACCGACTAATTGGGGAGGAGGTGTAAAACTTTATAATGGAATTCCTTTTACAGGAATTATATTTTATAAATCTCCGAATTCTGATCAATTGTTAAATGAGAGTGAATATAAGGAAGGAGTTTTAGAAGGTAAACAGGTAGAATATTGGGAAAATGGGAATTTAAAAGAGGAATACTTTCAAAAGTATGATTATAATATTGGTTCTTTCAAACGATGGAATGAACAAGGAGAATTAATAAGTCATCAAGTTTTTGATGAAAATGGTAATTATGTAAAAACGATTATTTAAAAATTGTATGTTAAGAATACCAGACGAAGAATTAGAATTAATATCAATATAAAATTTTATGCTTTTAGCAATTGATGTATATTATAAAGAATATCTGGCGCGGGCTATAGGCGTTTTATTTGATTGGGAAGATGAAAGCCCACAAGATATTTTGATTGAATTATTAGAAGGTATAGAAGAATATATTCCAGGAGAATTCTACAAAAGAGAGCTTCCGTGTCTTCTGAAAATTGTTGAGAAAGTAAATTTATCAGACTTGGAAGCTATTATAGTTGATGGACATGTAAATGTTGAAAATGAGAAATATGGTTTGGGAGGAAAATTATATGAACAATTATATGGTCAAGTTCCCGTAATAGGGATTGCTAAAAGTCCTTTTTACGCGAATAAAGATATGACAATTGAAATTTACAGAGGTAAAAGTAAAATGCCACTCTACATTTCATCTATTGGAATAGATTTGAATGAAGTTGTAGAAAAGGTTATAAATATGACTGGAGAATACAGAATTCCTAACATCTTAAAAACATTAGATATGTTAACCAAAAAATAAAGTTTAGAAAGCGAAAACTATAAATATAAATAACAAAGAAAAACAACTGTTATGCCCAACGGAACCGAAACACCACCAATTATAGCGAAGAGGTATTACCCTACCTTATCTTCGGTCATCACCAAAGATGACATCCCAGAAGTTTTAGGCTTTTTGAAAGTAGGTCTTGAAAATTTACTTGGAAAGATACACTTCAAGGATTTGCAATACAGCAAAAGCCCTACGGGAGATGCTGCATTTTATAGCCTTTCCATTGTTTCTCCCGAAAGGTTGGACATGGAGATTCCGGGAACAGGCATTTATATTGTGTTGAATCCTGATCTGACGGGAGGAGATCAAACAATTTCGGCGTTTCCTATAACGATAGAATACGAATGGAGAATATTGGCTTACCTGAGGGCATTCAGCATAGGCAATTTTTCTTTTGCTCCACAGGAGATTTTTGAAGTAGCGCTTCGTGTTCTCAATATCTCAGAAGAACAGGCAATTGCTAATTTTATCAATGTTTTTGTTGTGCCAGCCAATGAAAATACAACAGCACTTCAACAATTTATCACAGACATCAATGATGCAACCGATTTGAATTTCGCAACACCTACTGAGAATACGACTCTGACTGAAGTGGTACAGCAGATGTTTACCCAAAGCGGTGGTCAGTATGCATCCATCATAGCTTTAGGGACTTATGTAACACAAGATTCACAACAGGCTTTGAATAACTTAAAAATATTCTTCAAGTCTTTTATTCCAACTAATATTGATGAATTCATAAAAGACATACTGATTCCAAAGTTTAAAGCAACACTTACTTTGATTGTCGGATTGGAGTTTCCCAGAACCATGCTAATCCCTGTTTTTGATGAATCCAGCCCGACACCCTATGAACCCATCCCACCGATTAACCCTAATGCACCTGTAGAAGAACAAGAACCTAAAGCAATATTCACATTTGCGGAGGCACTTTTTTATGCTGATACAGAACAAGGATTAGGTTACAATATGGATTTGGTCATAGTATGAGATGGTGGGATAATTGGAGACAACTTGAAATGCTGACACAAAGTTTAGATTCCGCATTTTCATATTTTTTCAATTTAGGCAGTTGGTCACAGCACCATTACACTTAGATATCTTTCGGCTTACGGATATGGTGCCCTACTTCAACCATACACTATCGAAGGAGTTTCTAAAATTGATTTGCTAAAAATAGCGGTGTAAGAAAGATGAAATTGCAACTTATTCATACACTCCCATACACTCCTCATACACTCCTCATACACTATCCATTAAGTATCCATTAAGTATCCATTAAGTATCTACGGAGTATCTATGGAGTAAGTGCATCCTTGATTCGGAAGAGATTGGTTTAATATTTAGGAGAAAAGGAATAAATCTGTCCTTTGCAATTGGGCATCTTAAAAAGAAATAACAGCTGTTTCTGCGAGGATTTGCATTTTACATATGAGTATGATTTAAAAGACAGATTAACAAAAGCGGTTTTTTCGGTTGTGGTGATAAACTTGCTACGCATGAATTTACGTACCATCCAACTAAAGACTATATCACTAAGATGAAGCGATATGTAGGCGGTGATTTTCAGGTAACTAAAAACACGGTATTTCATTATGATGAATACGGAAGTATCATACAAAGAGATTATGTACCTAAAGAATATCAGGATTTGGGGTTACCTGTATCTACTTATTACAAGTACGATTACGACAAATATAACAACTGGTACAAATGTTATATCTATATGGAAGGCACTAAGGAAGGAGAACCTACCGCATTAGTAATTAGAGAATTGGAGTATTATGAGGACCAGAATGATATTGGAGATAGTAGGAAAAAACATTGGTGTAAAAACCTTATTCAAATTAATAAAAGAGTGATTTCCGGCTTACGGATATGGGCGTATTATTTTATATATATAAGCGCCTTTTAACTCCGTGCCAGCAAAACGATCAGAAAGCAGGCGTAAAAAAATCTGGGATAACTTAAATAACAATTATGTTATGCATGTATTTTTTTTTACATTTGTAATGAGCCATGCGGAAACATATTGGAATTTAATGCAACAGGCACCGTTACCAAATCGTTTCCTGACTTCTTTGATAATCTTTATAAAAGCTTAGTATTCAACCGATACAGCATTCCCCTGAAAGCTCTAAATTAAAATAGATAAAAAACCATCCAACGAATTAGATTTTGTTGGATGGCTTTTTTTAGATAAATTGGACTAGTGGATACGCAATTACCTTAGTCTTTTATTCTCTTTTTTCTCATAGCCTGCAACCGATTGGATGATGGACATTAAGAATGCGAATAAAAGTGCCCACCAGAAACCATCGACATGGAAAAAATCTTTCAATAACCAACTTGCCAATAAAATAATAAGCGCATTAATTACCCATAAAAATAAGCCAAACGTCACAATTGTAGCAGGTAATGTAAAGAAAACCAAGAGCGGTCGAATGAAAATATTCAATATTCCCAAAACCAAAGCAACTACAAGTGCGCCCCAAAAACTAACTTCAGTAACGCCTGGCAATAAATAGGCTAAAATAAATACGATAAGTCCTGTAATAAGAAAATTTATGATTGTTTTCATCTAATTTAAATTTTCGTAAAGTTACATATATTCTAATTAAACCAGGCTGGGTTAGGAATTTTAGAATTGAGTTAACTCACAATTTCCTGTATTTATTAAAACACTAATTTATCCTTTATTTAAGTGTTAATTGTATCTTTGTAGTCCATACTATTTAAATATGAGCAATAGAATCGACATTGATTTGGTAGAAATGACCTTGGATGTAACCAAATACACTTTAAACCGATTGACTCAATCCAGTCCGCATTTGGGATTTGTAGAGTCGGAATCGAAATTAAAAGAATTGGTAGGTGAGACGATTACGGCCGAAGGGATTGGGGGTGAAAAAGCATTGGAAATCTGGAGAAATATTTTATCCAAAAATATTATGTCGATTGATCATCCACGTCATTTGGCATTTGTTCCTGCTTCTCCCGCTCGTGCTGCTGTTTTGTTTGATTTAGTAACTGCTGCTTCTGCGATTCATGGATCGTATTGGTTGGAAGGTGCCGGTGGAATTTTCGCCGAAAATCAAGCAATGGAATGGTTGGTGAAATTAACCGGTTTGCCAAAGGGTGCTTTTGGCGTATTTACATCGGGCGGAACTTTGGCCAATCTTTCAGCGATTATTGTTGCGCGTGAGAGTTGGCGTTCAAAAAATCCGGATAAAAAATATACGAAAGGAATTATTCTCGCTTCAGCAGAATCCCATTCGTCGGTCGCTGCCATGGCTAAAATAATCGATGCAGAAATTGTTTTGATTCCAACCGACGATCAATTAACGGGAGAACAAGCTAAAAAATTAATATTGGAATTGAATCCAGAAGATCGTCAACGCCTTTTTTGTATCGTTGCCACCGCAGGGACAACCAATGCAGGAATTGTCGATGATTTGAAAGGAATTGCTGAGATCGCAAAAAGATACAATTTGTGGATGCACGTCGATGCCGCTTACGGAGGTGCAGCGCTTTTAGCCGATTCTGTGAAACATTTGTTCCAAGGAATTGATAAAGCGGATAGCATCACCATCGACCCGCACAAATGGTTGTTTTCGCCTTATGATTGTGGTGCGATTATTTATCGTGATCCTGAATTCGCGAAATCCGTTCATAAACAAGAAGCATCTTATCTCGAGATATTCGAAGAAACCGAAGCCAATGGATTCAATCCGTCGGATTACCAAGTGCAGTTAACCCGTCGTGTTCGTGGCTTACCGCTTTGGTTTTCGTTGGCAATGCATGGAGTCGATCGATACAAAGAAGCGATTGAGTGGGACATTAAATTGGCACAGATGGCAGCCGATAAAATAAATTCTCATCCAAAATTGGAATTGGTCAGAGAACCGGGATTAAGTATCGTTTTATTCAAAAGAATCGGTTGGGAAGCCGAAGATTATAAGAATTGGACGTTTAAATACCTGAAAGAAGGTTTGTTCTTTGTTGCTCCAACCAAATGGAAAATCAACGGTGTGCGTGAAACAGTCGCTCGGTTTTGTTTTATAAATCCCGATGCAACCGAAGAGGATATCGATTTGATTTTGAATACGATGGTAGATTAATTCCATGTGTATTTGAATTGTGAATGAATTCCTTCGCTTTTTCGTAAATTTGCATTCCGAATTCAATTGGATTTCAAGAAATACTTTCAAAACATTAAAAATATGAATTTACGCAACATACCTCAAATCAAACATTTAAACAGCGGTAATTTCTTTGTCCTTGCAGGGCCGTGTGCGATCGAAGGAGAAGAAATGGCCCTTCGAATTGCAGAAGAATTGGTAAGAATTACCGATAAATTAGAAATCCCTTATGTATTTAAAGGCTCTTTCAAAAAAGCAAACCGTTCCCGAGTTGATAGTTTTACGGGAATTGGCGACGAAAAAGCATTGCGAATTCTTCGAAAAGTGGGTGAAACTTTTAACATTCCAACGGTTACGGATATTCATACGAACGAAGATGCAGCAATGGCTGCAGAATATGTAGATGTTTTGCAAATCCCTGCTTTTCTAGTTCGTCAAACCGATTTGGTGGTTGCTGCAGCCGCAACGGGTAAAACCGTAAATCTTAAAAAAGGACAGTTTATGAGTCCTGAAAGTATGAAACATGCGGTTCAGAAAGTATTGGATTCAAACAATGAAAATGTAATGGTAACCGACCGAGGAACTATGTTTGGATATCAAGATATGATTGTGGATTACCGCGGAATTCCAACCATGAGAGAATTTGCAACCACCGTTCTCGATGTTACCCATTCTTTGCAACAACCGAATCAATCATCGGGTGTGACGGGTGGTCGTCCGGATATGATTGAAACCATTGCCAAAGCTGGAATTGTTGTAGGAGCAGACGGAATTTTCATAGAAACTCATTTTGATCCATCCACAGCAAAGAGCGATGGAGCCAATATGCTCGATTTGAAATATTTCGAAGGTTTGATGACTAAATTAGTTGCGATTAAAAAAACAATCAATCAATTCTAAGTAGGAGAGAAGTCGATTTTAGAAAGTCTCTACATTCTTCAATTTACTCGACAGATTGAAGATAGCATCGCCTTGGAAAACTATGGAAGTTTGATTTTCATTGATGATATACCCATTTGTCGGAGCCAAAACGGGAGTTTCCATAAATCCAAAAGGGCCGGTGATCCAAGCCAATGTTTGACCTTCAACCACAAAGGAACCAACGTGCGCAATACTTTGAAATAAACCGGAAGATTCGGCGCGTAACCAAGTGGTTTGCTCAATGTAAATCATGGATTTATCACCTTCTTGCGCTTCAAACTCATCGTTCAACATTCCCAAATATTTCAAAAATCGTTTTACGCCTTCAACTCCTTGTTCGGCTACATATTGATTGATGTCCAGTGATTTACCTCCTTCAAATAACAAATATTTCACACCCAAAGAATCACAAGATTGACGGAAAGAACCTTCAATATTTTTGGAATACAATAAAAAGGGAGCATTAAATGCCGCCGCCATTTCTTCCAATTCCGGTTTATTTTCCTCAATTCGAATTTGAGGCGCATTGAATCGACTTCGTCCACCTGCGTGAAAATCGACGACATAATCGACTTTCGGAACAATGTTTTCCATCAGATTATACGCAAACTGACTGGCCAACGAACCGTTTGCACTTCCAGGAAAAACTCGGTTTAAATCTCTCCCATCTGGAAATTCGCGGGATTGATTAACAAATCCAAAAACATTCACAACGGGAATACAGATGATGGTTCCTATTTTGGGTTGATTAATTCTTGAATTAATTAATTTACGTACAATTTCAGTTCCGTTGATTTCATCGCCATGCAATCCTGCACAGAAAAGAATAACCGGTCCTTTTTGGGAGGAATGAGATACAATAATCGGAATGTTTAAATCCGTCATATCATGCAATTGTGCTATTTTTAAATGAACGGTTTTTGTTTCTCCTGGTTTGACTTCTTGGTTAAGTATTTCAAAATTTTCAGTCTGCGTCATGATGGTTAATTGAGTCATCAAAAATACTTATTTTTTTTAATCACAAATAAGCGGTTGCCACAATGCGGTTTGGATTTATTTAATTTCCACGCGTATTCCTTCACTGTGTGCACTCAACTCCGGCGCATACATATTTTGCAACGTTGTAATTCCATTTGAAAATTTTCCTGAATTATTAGCCCGAACATCGTACTCAAACACATAAGTTCCTTTTCGCAAATAATCGATAAAAAAATTGGTGGCAGCATCACGTGTACTTTCATAATACCCCAATCCATCTTTCCACTTGTAGCTTGACATCACATTTGTTGGTTCAAATCCACTGGCTCGCATATCTTTGATGTGAACAAATTCCATGTCTCTATCAGTTTGAATTTCCAATCGAACGGTCACCAAATCACCGATCTGAATCGGTGTGTTTTCGGTTATTTTTATTAAAATGGGTCCTTTGCTGCTGTTCTTTTTTAGGAATAATTCTTTTTTGAAACGAACGTTTGTATTGGCATCCGTGATTTTATCTAAATCCTCAAAATATTGCCAGTACATAGCACCCCAAGCAACACCAGGCGATGTTTTATGTACTTCTACTTTAGCCATTTCCGGTTTGATTTCCGTTTTCGTCCATGAAGTTTTCACATAACCCGTTCCACTTTGAGGTCCTTTTTCCAAATCTTTTAAATCCAATTCTTCATTACCAATTTTCACGGAAATTCCATCTTCTGAACTCATCCAATCTTTTCCAGTAGATAGAAGTGCAAATACCGCTTCGGTTGTAGCTTTTGTAGAATGCCATTGTTTGGTTTGACGATTCTTCAATAACCAAACTTTCATGCTTTCCACACTTTCAGTATCTTTCAAAACTTCATCAAACGCTTCGATTAGTAAAGCTTGCGTTTCAACCGGTGCTTGATACCAATACCATCCCGATTGATTGGATTTCCAATACATTCCCATCTCGTCACTTTCCACAGCATTATCTTTGATGGACTTCAACAAATTTTCTGCTTTCGACTTTTCACCGTATCGATAGAAAATCATACTCAACATGGACTGAATTTGCAAGGAATGGTCGAACTTATCTTTGTCCAATTCCTTTAAAAAGTATTCACGAATTTTATTTCCCTTTTTACTTAGAGGGTATTCTTTTAAGAAATAACTACGCGCATACATATACTGAATTCCGTTGAATTTGGAGGGTGGAAATTTAGTATTTTTCACATAAATATCGTACTCTTTTTCCATTTCAGAATCGATGTATTGAATTGCTTTGCTCAAAATGTTTTTAGGATTTATACCCAAATTATTTTCCAAATTAATTCCCATTTTCTGAAGATGTCCAAATCCAGAAACGATGTGCGTCGTGATGTATCGACTGTCATTTCCACCTTCAAACCAAGGGAAACCTCCATTGGAAGATTGTTTACTTTGAAGTTTACGGAAGGTTTCACTCAGCTCATTGGACATTTGATTCAAATCAAATAAAACTGCAATTCGTTTCATTTGCTCCTCTTCACTTTCAGATTGACGAACCCAAGGTGTTTCTTCCAATAATAATGCTTTCAATTCTTGATTTTGTTCCAGCTTGGATTTCAATTCTCCTTTCTGATTCCAATCGTTAAAAACGGCTTTTATTTTTGGATTGGAATTGACTAAATGCTGTGAAATTAAATTCCCATACAATCGAGCAAATATTTGTTCAGAACATTCGTACGGATATTCTCTCAAATAAGGCAAAGAGAAAATCGCATACCAAATAGGATTGGTTGTCATTTCAAATGTCAATTTGAAATTCTCTAACGTATTCGATGAATTATTTTTTAATTTGTCAAAAGTGAACGTTTTAGTCTGACCTTCTCGAACGGAAATTGGCATGGTTTCAGTCACCATCATTCGGTTACTCAAAATCGGTAAGGCAGATTCTTCACCGTCTGAAAAATCACCGGCCGAAGCGACAATACGATATACAATTGCTTGATGATTCGTTGGAATCTTTAAATCCCATGAAACTTCATCACTTTTTCCGTTAACAACGGTGAAATTCTGAGTGGCGTTTGTATTTCCAAATTCAACATCCACAGGCTGCATGGTGAAGGCGTCAAACAGTAATAATTTCGCTTGACCCTTCAATTCTTTATCAGAAAGATTGATGATTTTGGATGAGAAAGTAATGTGGTCACCCTCACGTAAAAATCGCGGAGGATTGGGTACGACCATCAAATCTTTTTGGGTTACTACGGTTTGAGTGAAATAGCCCGTATTCATTTCCGGAGTGTGCGCCACTGCCATGAACTTCCAAGCAGTTAAACTTTCAGGAACTGTAAATTGGATTTTGATATTTCCCTTTTCATCTGTTCGTAAATTCGGATAGAAGAAAGCAGTTTCTTGCAATGCTTTTCTGGCGACAACTTGGTCGAGTTTGGAAGGCTCTTCCTTTGCGATTTCTCCTTGACCTCCTGCATCAGCAACTGCTTCGAATGCAATTTCTCCTAGTCCTTCTGCGCTATCAATTTCTGCGTTTTTTGCCATGGGCGCTGACATAACTTTATTTCTACTGGAAGAGATTTCTACCGCACTATTGTAAACCATATAGTCCTTTTGTACTAGTCCAAAATAAAAACCAAACCAATTTAATTTGCTGAATGCAAGAGAATTGTATGCTTGAAAGTTAAATATCGGATTTGTAATCAATGAATTAAAAGAGGTTATACCAAAACTTGGATTTGCATCCCATGCTGAAATTCGGGAGTAATTGGTTGACAATAGCGTAGGAAAATCAATAGAATTCGAACGGAATTGATCCAAAGAAGCGTCATACATGGTGGTCAACATCTCTGCCATCACTTTGTCTTTGTCCTTTCCGCTGATGGTTAATTCCCATACTTCTTTTTGTCCAGGCTGTAATTTATCACGCAACGTTCCCGCTGTAATTTTCAAAGAAGAATCTTCGTGGGGAACGTAAATAGTTAGCTTTCCAGCTTGTGCCGTATTGAATTTTCCGAAGTAATAATGGACAAAAACATTTCCTCTGTATTCTTCTTTGATTGGAATCTGAAAAGAATTATACGAATTATTTAATTTCAATTTTTCTGTTTTCACAATTTTCCCATCCACTTCGAGTTGAATCAAAGCTTCGGAATCTTTTGTTGCAGATGCAATTGTTATTATGGCTACATCGCCAGGTTTGTATTTTTCTTGGTCCAATTGAATGGAGAATATTTCATTATCAACCGGATCTTTTTTACGGTTATTATACAGATAAATAAGTTTTTCCGTAGGAATTGTATCTTTTCCATCGACAATAAATCCTTTGAGAATGTAATACCCTTCTTTCCATTTTTTAGATTTGATGGAAATTATTTTTGACTTTCTGGTATCAAAACTTTCCTCTAAAACAGGCTTTTCTTGCTTCCAGTTTTCCTTTTGGTTTTCATCGCCATACGCTTCATGTGGAAAATAAGAGATGAATTCTTCTTTGGAATAAATTTGATAATCTGTGGGGGGCAGAGGAGAGTCCCGTAAAACTCTTTGAGGGGGATTGATTTTGGTCAACGTAATTTTTCCTTTTGCAGCGGCAAATTCACCGTTTAAATTTTGGGTTTGAATCACTAACGAATCAAATGTGGTAATTTCGATTTTATCGTTCAATGGAATTTCCAATCGATAACGTAAATCGCCCACGGTAATGGATTGCTCGGACGAATGGGTCTCTCCATTGATGTCGGTTACTTCAGCTACAATGCGATAGGTATAAGTGCGTGGTGATTTTTGAGTTGCGTCATTTGTTTTGGCTGGCGCAGGTTTTGCTTGAAAAATCACTTTGAAATTCCCATCGGAATCCGTTATTGTTTCACCGTTTATTAATTCTTCTGCAGGTTCACTTGATGGAAAACGATCCCTCATCCACCAAGGTCTGTACGGATAAAGCGCTTGGCGATATACGCGATATGCCACTTTTGCATTGTCGATATTGGCACCGGAATAGGCAATTGCTTTTCCTTTGGAAATTACTTCTTCATCTAATTTAAATAGGTCTTCTACTTTATCGAATTTCACTTCGAATTTCGGACGTTTGTATTCTTCAACACTGAAATAATACGAATTACTGTTGGTGTCTTTTATGCTGAATTCTCCTGTCAAACCGCCTGCAGGCAAAACAAACTCACCGGAAACAGAACCGAATTCATTGGTGACAAGGGATAGATTAGTAACGAGTTTATGGTTTGCATCCATTAAACTCACATTGGTTTGGTAGTTTTTTAATACGGTTTTGGATTCGTCTTTATCGATTTGGTAATGAATAACTTTAAAATAAACGGTTTGTCCCGGTCTATAAATGGCACGGTCGGTAAAGATTTGAGAAATGACGCCGGTTCGTTTTTCGTTCTCGGTTTCTCTTCCATAAAAGTAGGTGGAATATGCGATTTCTTCTCCTTCAATTTTTAAATGTAAATATTTATAATGAGAGGTAGATCTGCTGATTTTAGCCAGTCCAAATTCGTCTGTTTTTACAGTTTCAACTTTCTTAGTTTTATTATTTACATCTTCAAAAACGTCCACATTTTTATGTGTAACAGGTAAACCCGTTTCTCTATTTGTGATCAAAAATGAAACGTCTCTAAATACCACGGAATACGTGGAAACATTCATATTTTGATATTTCAACACAAAATCCTCATTGATTTTAAAGTCGGAATTATTGGAAACGAGTACCAAATACTGTCCTGCTTTTAAGGGGTTTATTTTGGCTAAAGTGGAATGGGATTGATAGTCGTCAAAGTTCTTTACATCGATAGCGAACTCCGTTTCTAAGGGGAAACTACTTAAAATCGCATTCAGTTGTTTTTGTTTTTCATTTTCCTTGGCATACCGGTAATCGTTCAGTACATTTTGTTTGGAATCATTGAATCGTAAAACTTTGAAATAAAGTGTATTCAAATTCTTGTGCGAAATCACGATTGGAACATTCAAATTGGGCGAAACGTATTTTTCGATTTGAATACCAAAATCAGGCGCATGAATCTGTTTTTTCATGTTTTCCGCTTGATTACTCATATCCGTTTTTGGAGTTTTGGTAATAATTTGATCTAAATAATGGATTGATTTTTCAAGGTTTTCTTTTCGTTTTGCAAAATCCTTTTCAGCCATTCCATTGGATTTATTTTGATAATACATTGCCAACTCCATCAAGATATACGGCGTAAATGAATTGGTAGAATATTTTTCACTTAATTGAATTAA
>Ga0098067_1000638_pt1 | contig 12700 bp, 10 predicted proteins | sample 26_taG_FD_92578 | JGI IMG/M metagenome (GOLD analysis project Ga0098067, IMG submission 92578) | Marine viral communities from Cariaco Basin, Caribbean Sea - 26_WHOI_OMZ | ecosystem: Environmental > Aquatic > Marine > Oceanic | place: Caribbean Sea: Cariaco Basin | collected 2014-11-09
AATTTTAAACAATACAAGCCGACAACAGTTATACCTCTACTGAGCAAGAAAGGGCTCTAAATAACCGTCTAAAATACCTACCTTATTAAAAAATCCGCCTTCTCCCTAGTTTTATATTGAGCGCTTCATGAGCAAAAGATGTATTCCTATAGCGTTAGCCTTATCTTTCACCCTACCTTTAATCAGCTGTGTCGCCACCACCGAGCCACGTTTCGTAATCGACGACCAAAGCTATCAGTCGCAAGGCAAGAATGAGCGGATTAATTTTATAGTCCTACATTACACTGCTGAAGATGAGCCGACTTCGCTTGAGTTGCTCACTACCAAAAACGTCAGCGCCCACTATCTTATCCCTAGCACGGATAACAATAAAATTTATCACTTAGTGCCGGATAATGAACGGGCTTGGCATGCCGGTAGCGGTGGTTTTGCCGGTAGAACAGTGCTTAATGACACCTCAATCGGCATCGAGATCGTCAATGACGGCATTCAACTGCCTTATCGAGGGTCGCTCAAAAGTCAAAATCTGGCGTATCACCCCACTGAGCATTTCGTCGACTTTAAAGAGATTCAGGTGCGTAAAATCGCGCAGTTGGTGACCGATTTAACCAAGCGCTATGATATTTCTCCTAAAAATATCATCGGCCATTCAGATATGGCACCGTCGCGCAAGATCGATCCAGGGGCGAAGTTCCCTTGGGAGCGACTGTATAAGGAGTTTGGCATTGGCGCTTGGTACGATGAGGCGGATAAGCAGCGCTTCATGGATGAAGAGGAGTTTACCCAGCAATCCATTGCCGATATCAAACAAGCTTTGCGCGACTATGGCTATCAAATTAATAATACTGAGGAGTGGGATAAGCCCAGTCGCAATGTGATTTATGCGTTTCAGTTGCACTTCCGACCTGACAATCTGAGTGCTGAGATAGATTTGGAAACTTATGCCATCTTAAAAGCTTTGAATAAGAAGTATGGGAATCAGCCCTCATGACAGAACATGTACTATAAAAGGGAAGGTAATATGAGTCACTTTGCAGAAGACAACTCTCAATCTGATTCTCAAGACAACCTTGAGAATAGTCTTAGCCAATCTCTAGAAAATGACGCTAATACGGCTGCTAAAGACGAGCCGAAATCTGCCTATGAAGCCTGTGTGTTATCGGAAGCTGCGAAGGTGCATGCTTTGATTGCTAAGGCTCAGCAGGAAGCTAGAGAACGGGCTTTGAAAGATGAATAGGCTGGGTAATCTGTAGGTTGGCTGGAGCTTGTGACACCCAACGGACTGATTTATAAGAAATACTTCTGCTCTTGCCTCGGGTGAGAACGGGAACAGTAAAACACTGTTTTACCCGTTCGCAAGACAAAGGCTATGCCTGCGTAGACGGCCATAGTCACAAAAATCCCCCTAAATCCCCCTTTGAAAAAGGGGGACTTGTCTAACCTTTGAAAACAGAAAGGGAATAAAAAAGGCGAACCAATTGGCTCACCTTTTTTGACGTAAAAATTGACTCAGCTAACCACATTTGCCGCAGCCTGAGGAGCAGCTAGACGACTTCTTAAACAGTACCCGCGTCCAGACATAGTAGACCGCCACTGCGACGATGACAAAGACAATGGCATACTCTAGCCACGAGGTCATACTCTTCTCCTTAAAAACCAAAAATTGAGCCGGCAATACGATAGGTAATCCAAGCCATAATATAAGACAATACAAAAAGATAAGCGGTAATGGCTAATGTCTGCGGCATCGACTTGGTCTCTCGGCGGATTACCGCTAGGGTCGCCAAACACATCGGGGCATAGATATAGAAAGCCAAAAAGGAGAAAGCGGTCGCGAGCCCCCACTGGCTATGGATGATAGGGATCAAGGTTTGATTGGTCGCCTCATCTCCCACACTACCGACGGCATAGACAGTCCCAAGTGCCGCGACCACTACCTCACGCGCTGCCAGGCCCGGTATAAGGGCGATACACATCTGCCAAGTGAATCCAATTGGTCGGAAAATTGGCTCAATCACCGACCCCAGCATACCCGCAAAGCTATATTCAATAGCAGGGCCCGAAGCCCCCACTGGGGCGGCAGGGAAACTGACCAAAAACCACAATAGGATGCTGAGCGCAAAAATCACCGTTCCCGCTTGCACTAAAAACGCCCGTACCTTACTCCACAGCTCAGTGATGATGTGCTTGATATTCGGCATGCGGTAAGTGGGCAGCTCCATCAATAGAGGAAAGCTAACTTGCGCGATCTTGCCGCGACGGAACCGCGTTAATAACCAAGACATGAGCGCAGCTGAAGCGATGCCGGCGGTATACAGGATGAATAACGTCATCCCTTGTAAATTGAAAACTCCCAGCACCGATCTATTGGGAATGACCGCAGCAATAATTAAGGCATAAATAGGCAACCTGGCCGAGCAAGTTAGCATCGGTAGCACTGAGATGGCGACCAATCGTTCTCTAGGATTGGGGATAGTTCGGGTAGACATAACGGCCGGCACGGCACAGGCAAACCCTGACAACATAGGAATAAAGGAGCGGCCTGATAAGCCTACTTTGGCTAATAAATTGTCTAGTAAAAATGCGGCGCGTGGTAGATAGCCAGAATCTTCCAAAACTAACAAGAATAAAAACAGCAAAGCAATCTGCGGCACAAACACAACCACGCTGCCGACCCCCGCGATAATCCCATCGACGATGAGGCTCTTGAGTATCCCCTCAGGCAGCCAAGTCGCCATCAAGCCACCAAAGCCCCCCACTAGCGCCTCCAAACCATCCATCATCGGGGTGGCCCATGCGTAGACGGCTTGGAAAATTACAAATAAAATCAGCAGCAGTAATACCAAACCAATGACAGGATGCAAGGCCCAGTAGTCCAAACGCTCATGCCATTTGGGCAGGCTGTGCGGGATAGACACGGTGCGACTGATAATGTCATCCGCTTGCTGGTATAGCTGTTGCGGATCGGGGGTCGCTTGCGCAAAAAGCACGGGACGAGATTGCGCCGTATGAGTCTGGGCAAACTCATCGATTAGCGCTAAAAGCTGAGCGTTGGCATTGCGTTTGATGGCGACGGTTTTGACGACGGGTAAGCCTATCTCTTGCGACAGCGCCTCCTCATCAACGATCATGCCGCGACTAACCGCCACATCGCTAAGGTTTAAAGCTACCATCATCGGTAAGCCTAAACTTTTCAGCTCAAGGATCATCCGGAGTGACATGCGCAAGTTGGTGGCATCGGCCACTACGATGATACCGTCGGGGATTGACTCATTTACCATCTCGCCCATCAGCACTTTACGCGTCACTTCTTCGTCGGGGCTGGTCGTCGCCAGACTGTAAGTGCCCGGTAGGTCTAAGACTCTGACTTTGTCATTATGGATAAACTTTGCCGAGCGCTTATCGACGGTCACCCCAGAGTAATTGGCCACTTTGGCGCGCGACCCCGTTAATAGGTTGAATAATGCGGTCTTGCCGCAGTTGGGGGCGCCGACTAAGGCCAGAGTAACCTTAGATTCAGATGATTTAGAACCAGATGACGTAGAACGAGCTGTAGCTAAGGAAGCATTATCCGCTGGAGTGGCGGTAGAGGCTACAGAAGTAGGCATAAAAATGAATCACTTATTAACGGACAGAACAGACACTTTGGTTATTTAAGCGTTCCTGCCAAGGGCGTATAAATGCAAAAGAGTCAGCGCAATAGAATAGGCTCGGTGTCCATGTAGGAATGAGGTAGGTCATTTAGCGCTATGAAGAACGCCTATAACGGGTCACCATAAAGAGAGCTTAGAGCGCGTGGCAACGTATCTTCTTTAGCTCATCCCTACGCAGGCTAAACTGCACGCCTGAGGCCAACTGCACTGCAAAGGGCGGCTTGCCAAACAGGCCAGTGGCGACGATACGGATAGCAGTATTGGGCAAAAATCCTAAGTCTTTTAGGCGCTGACCAACGACCTTGTCAATCTCACCAAATCGAGCGTTTTCCACGATGGCTTCAATGATAGCTGGCTCATTTTTGGCACAGTCTAACAAAGAAAAAAACCGCTCTACACCATGGTTCATGGACTTTTGAGAAGCTATATTATCGGCAGCAAACGTCGCTTGAGTCATACGTATATCCAGAGGAATAAGGTGAATGCTAATAAGAATACTTACTATTCAACCTCATTATATTCTTAGTCTTTTTATCCGACAAGTAACTTTTAGGAGTAGTTTGCAAGTGGAGCTTGCTGGAATTGTGCTGTGGGGGTTGGAAATGATGTAAACATTGGAGCACTTTATAGGTGACTATTTTAGGGGCTAGTAATGCCTTACTATGGAATAATTTTCAAAGTTACCTTGTATATTTATTTAAACAACTAATTTCTTAGGATAGGCAATCATCAAATTAAAATCTTTAGATACAGATTTTCCAATAAATTTTTATTATTAGTCTATAATCATAGTAAGCAATCGTTTCTAATTAATCTTTATACCTAATAGGCTTATAATCCTGAAAAGGTTACTAATAGTAAATATTTTAGAGTCTATACAATAAAAGTATATTTAAGAGGATAAGTATGTGGAATATACATGGCGTTATATCACCAGTTTCAGATGGCGAAGAAGGTCATAGTCCTGATCGCTCCCCGTATCATACAAATATCCTAGAGTTCGCAAAAAAATTTGCCTTCTCAGTAGAAAGAGTGGAAATATTGTTAGGACTATTAGAATATCGAAAAACTTTATATTTATTAGACATTAATACTGGTTTCCAATGGGTTAATGGTAGCTTTGTTGAAAATGTGGAATCTATTAGACAGCGCCCTCCTAACGATGTTGATGTAGTCACTTTTAGCAACCTTTGTAATACCATACCAAACTATTCAGATTTCGTAACAGAAAATCTATCTATTTTTGACAGTTCAAAAGCTAAACAAAAATATAAAGTTGATGCATATTGGGTAGATATGGATACTGGTTTTAACGAATATAGCGTTGAACGTTGTACATATTGGTATAGTATGTGGTCTCACCAACGGGATACAAACATTTGGAAAGGCTTCTATGTGATTCCGCTATCTCCTGAAAAAGATATTGAAGCTATTGAGTATCTTTCACGACTAAAAGCAGAGTTGGATCATGCGTGAAAATGACTATAACAAACTACTTGCTGAAAAGAGTACTCTTGAAAGCCTAATCGAGAAGACTCCCTCTCATGCTATTGTCGATAGAATGAGCTTAGAGTCACGTCTTGAAAAAGTGCAAGCCGCGATCAAAATGGTAAGTACTCATAGACTGACTAGAAAGACTATTTTTACTTTTAGAGGGAAGCCAGTCCATCAGAGTCATGGGATTACAGCTGAATTTTCTGGTAAGGCTATCGAAAGTCTGAACAATATGATTGCTAGTGTGGTTGCGAGCTTGAATAACAATTTACGTTACCATGGTCCTATTCCTAACCGAGAACAACATCAACTTTTAATAACAGGTACAGCGACTGGTTCATTTGGCTTTGAATTAGAACTACCAGAACCCGATTACGATTTGATGGCAGAGCGTAATAGTGCAGAAGGGGCTATTGAGGAGATACAGGCTTTATTACAATATGGTATGGAGGGAACAGACGAACAAATAAGTGATATTATTAGTAAAATACATCCAAGGGCTGTTCGCAAAGTACATGACTTTCTTGAGTTAATGCAACGTAGCGAAGCTTTGTTTGCAATGGAATTTAAAAGTAAATTGATACGCATCGAATCAAAAGACGTCTTAAACCATCTTCTTTCAAGACTTTCCGATGAAAATATTAACGAATATATTGAAGAATACCAAGGAGAGTTTCAAGGCGTTTTACCTAAGTCGAGAACTTTTGAGTTCAAAGAATACTCAGATAAAACCGTGATTAAAGGAAAGATTGATGCGTCCTTTGAAGACCCTGATGTTATCAATCATGAATATTTACATAAGCCTCTTACAGTAGCTTTTAATGTGGTTCAGGTTGGACAGGCTAAACCCAAATATATTTTGCAAGATATAAAAAATATTAATTAGTTTTTTGATATTTATGTAAGAGCTTCAATGTCAACCTATAGGTTAGCGGAAGCTTGCGACACCCAACAAATTTATCAGGGCAAGGGCAAACTTACGCGCTCTAACCCTCAGACAACGACCCTTCAGCTACGTACCGATGAAAAAACGAATAAGGCCAATTGCTAATTTGATTCATTAAGCCCTATTTAAGGATTTTGGAAGCTTGCCTCAGTTTAACAATATTTTAAATACTATTATTAAACAGGTAAGTTACACTGCGCTAACCTACTTTTGAATTGTTGGGTGTCGCAAGCTCCACCCAACTTACGGTCTGATTTCTGAAAAAGGTCTCATGCTGTTGCCTCGGGACGAGGCGCGGCCATAGTCATAAAAGTGCGCCTACCCTTGACCCGCATATTTCGCATCTATTAAAAAGCCCCGATGCTGAGGCCAAGCTTCTAGTTCTTGATCTTTTATAAAAGAAAAAGTTAAGTACCCCAGCCTAAATCTATCCCCAGCTCTGAGAGCCGTATAAAAACTTGCTAGCTGAAAATCCATCCCTAGCCCTGAGAGCCGTATAAAAATTTAATAGCTGAAAATCCCCCCCACCCCCCCTTTAAAAAAGGGGGGGAAAACAAAAAGGTGAGCCCAATGGCCCACCTTTTTTATTATGCAAAATTGATTCTCGTACCAACTAATTAACGACGCGCCATCTCTGGTTGTAAGTGCTTCGTCATAGACGGAATCTGCCGACCTTTGATAATCATATCCGCCGCCTTCTCGCCAATCATAATCGACGGCGCATTAGTATTGGAGCTGTTAAGATTCGGCATAATCGAAGCATCTACCACCCGAAGGTTGGCAATGCCGCGCACACGCAGCTCAGGATCGACGACAGAATTAGCATCTGAGCCCATACGACACGTGCCCACTGGATGATAATCGGTGTCACCATGTTTGCGGATAATCTCCATCAAGTCTTCGTCGGTCTTGGCCTCTCCGGTCAAGGTATCTTTGACCACGTACTGGGCAAGCGGTTGCTCCTTGAAGATTTGCTGGGTACGTTTGACACCTTCGAGTAAGTTTTTGCGGTCATCAAGGTGTGAGAGGAAATTGGGGTCGATTGCCGGTTGGTCAAAAGGATTGCTAGATGCAAGACGTACCGTACCGCGACTCTTAGGCCGCAAATAGTACACGTGACAAGAGACGCCATAGCCCCAGGTCAAGGTACGACCATGGTTTTGTACCGCAGCGATGACGAAATGCAGCTGGATATCCGGCCAATCAGCAGGAGCATCTTCCCCAACCCCAAAGAAAGCACCGCCTTCAGCGAAGTTGGTCGAGAGCATGCCGCTGCCGTCTTTACGCCACTGATTGCCGGCTTTGACGATATTTAAGCCGCCCGTCACGCCGATCCCGAGTACATCGGTGGTATTCACTTTGTACTGCAGGATAAGGTCGATATGGTCTTGAAGGTTTTCACCGACTTCTGGGCTATCGACCACCACTTCGATACCGTGCTCGCGCAAGTGTTCGGCTGGACCGATACCTGAGAGCATCAATAGCTGCGGGGAGCCAAACGCGCCTGAGCTGAGAATAACCTCACCTTTGGCGTACACCGACTGCTCTTTGCCATCTTTTTCAAACAGGACACCACATGCTTGCTTATCTTCGATAATGATACGCTTGGCATGCGCATGAGTGATAATGGTCAGGTTGGGACGATCCATAATAGGATGCAGATAGGCAGCGGCGGAAGAGCAGCGTTGACCTTGTTTTTCACCATGAAAGTTGGTGACCTGATAGAGCCCCGCCCCATCTTGGCGCTCCCCATTAAAGTCGTCGGTGCGGTGTAAACCATTGGCCACGCAAGCCTCCACAAAGGCTTTGCTAATAGGTCGCGGACTCAGCGGATCGGTCACATGCAGAGGACCATCGCCCCCGTGGAAGTCATTGCCACCGCGGACGTTATTCTCCGCTTTTTTGAAGTATGGCAGCACATCATCGTAGGCCCAGCCTGGGCAGCCCGCCTTTTCCCAACCATCGTAGTCATGGCGACTGCCACGGGTATAAACCATTGCGTTGATCGCTGAGCCGCCCCCAAGACATTTGCCGCGTGGCTGATAGCCGGTACGACCGCCGAGCTCTTTTTGCGGGAGGGTGGTAAAGCACCAATTGTTAATTTTGACCGGTCGCCCTGGGACTAAAGCAAAGACCCCAGCGGGCATACGCACGAGCAAATCTTTGCCTTCGCCGCCTGCTTCTAATAAGCAAACGCTAACCTGTCGGTCTTCTGATAAACGGCTGGCCACTACTGCGCCCGATGAGCCACCGCCTATTACGATATAGTCAAATTCCATTATTACACTCCCTTGCTAGTAGCCATTCCAGCGAATGCTACAGATATCCTTATCGCTAATCTTTAGTGACCCGTTATGACGTAAATTCTGTGTCTCGCTATAAGCGATAACACCATATCCCTTTGCGTCTGTGGGCTCGCAAGTAGTCATTTACTCGCTGACTATTCGTTACGACTGTTCACTATCTGAAACTTACTATACAGGGTGAGCAAATTTAGGATATAAAAAAAGGTGGACTTCTCAGCCACCTTTTTTTATTTAATTAACAATATAAATTACTTAAATCTTTAAAGCCCTAGGTTTAGCGCAACCAAGCTCGGGCATTACGGAACATACGTAACCAAGCGCCATCACCTTGCCAATCAGCTGGTTTATAGCTGTGGTTATACGCGCGTAAAGTACGCTCAGGGTGCGGCATCATCAAGGTCACACGACCATCGGTGCTACAAACGCCCGTCACGCCGCCAGCAGAGCCGTTTGGATTGAGCGGATAAGTCTCGGTAGGATGACCATGACTATCGACATAACGCATAGCGATCTGACCATGGTTGGCCATGCCCGCAATCTCAGCAGTATTTAAGGTCGCTAAACCCTCACCATGCGCTACGGCAATCGGTAAGATACTGTCTTGCATGCCTTTAAGTAAGATAGACTTGGTACGCTCGACTTTGACATTGACCGTGCGGCCTTCAAAGCGCGCAGATTTATTAGCAATAAAGCGGGGGAAGTTTTCCGCGCCTGGGATGAGGTCTTTCAGCTGACTCATCATCTGGCAGCCATTACACACGCCAAGGCTGAAGGTCTCAGGACGGGCAAAGAAGCGCACAAACTGCATGCGTAGGTCGTCATGGAACAATACTGAATTCGCCCAACCAGAACCCGCACCCAATACGTCACCATAACTAAAGCCACCACAAGTCACTAGCCCTTCGAAGTCACGCAGATCGATACGGCCTTTGATTAAGTCACTCATGTGCACGTCGACCGCTTCAAAGCCAGCCATGGTAAAGCCTGCTGCCATCTCCAACTGACCGTTGACGCCTTGCTCGCGCAAGATAGCCACTTTTGGCTTAGTCAGACGGCTATTGAGATATGGCGTTTCGATACGTTGATTGAGGTCAAAGTTCGGCGATGCCACGATACCTTGATGGCTGGTATCGCTAATCAGGCCGTATTCTTGCTCAGCACACTCTGGGTTATCACGACGACGAGCAATATGGTAGCTGACCTGCGTCCATGCTTGCTGTAACTCAACACGGCTAAAGCTTAGCGTCTTCTCGCCAATCAGGGTAGGCGTCTGAATATATAAGCGGTCTTCTTCGCAGCTTTGACCGACCAAGCTAATCATGTCAGACACATTGTGCTTCTCGGCCAATTCGATTAGCTCAGCTACGTCTTCTGGCATTACCTGAATGACGGCACCTAGCTCTTCGCTGAACAGCTGACCGAGTAAATTGTCATCAGTTAGCGATAATTTCACACCCTGACGGCTGGTAAATTGCATCTCAGCAATCGTCGCTAGCAAACCACCATCGCCAATATCATGATAGGCGCTGATGATGCCTTGCTCGTTACCCGCTTGAATGAAGTTGAAGAATTTAATCAAGTCTTCTGGGCTGTCTAAATCTGGGCAGTCATTGCCTAATTGGCTATTGATCTGCGCTAGGATTGAACCGCCAAGACGCAACTTGCCACGCGATAGGTCGATACGGTAGAACGCGCTGTCGCCTTTGATGAGCTCTGGCGTTAGCGTTTCCGCCACGTCCATCACCGGAGCGAAAGCTGTGATGACCAGACTCATTGGCGAGACTACCGATTTATCAACAGTAGTACCCTCTGTGGTATCTGACCAGTTGGCACGCATCGATAGCGAGTCTTTTCCGACCGGAATGGCGATACCTAGTGCTGGGCATAGCTCTTCACCGATAGCATAGACCGCATCAAAGAGCGCGGCGTCTTCTTTGTCTTCGCCACAAGCCGCCATCCAGTTAGCCGATAGCGTGATGTTAGAGATTTGCTTAATACGGGCGCCGGCGATATTGGTAATCGCTTCGCCTACCGCAAGACGGGCAGAAGCCGCTGGATTAATAAGAGCGACTGGCGTACGTTCGCCCACGCTCATCGCTTCCCCAGTCATCGGCTGATCGTCCAGCATAATCAAGCCTGATGCGGTAACTGCGCAATCTGCCACAGGGACTTGATAGCGGCCGACGAACTGATCGCGCACTACCATACCGGTGATAGAACGGTCGCCGATACTGATAAGGAAAGATTTGCTAGCGACGGTGGGATGACGGAGTACGTCTGTGACGGCTTCGGTCAGATTGACATCGTCTAACGATAACGCCGGTAGTGTTTGCTCTGCACGCTTAAATGAGCGCTGCATTTTGGGGGTACCACCGAGCAAGACTTGCATCGGCATATCGACCGGATGCTCGCCCAGTAAGTTATCTTCTACTCGCAGCTGACGGACTTCTGTTGCCGTGCCTAACACGGCATACGGGCAGCGCTCACGAGCACAGATAGCGTCAAATTGCTCATGGCTCTCTGGGCGAATCGCTAACACATAACGCTCTTGTGCTTCGTTCGACCAGATGGCCATCGGTGACATACCGGCTTCTAACGAAGGCACTTTACGTAGGTCTAAAATCGCGCCGCGCTCGTGGTCATTGACCAACTCTGGCATGGCGTTAGAGATACCACCCGCGCCGACATCGTGTAGCGAGACGATAGGGTTGCCATCTTCCTCAGCATTGTTACCAGCTAGCGCCCAGCAGCGGTCGATGACTTCTTGGCAACGACGCTCCATCTCAGCATTATCACGCTGCACAGATGCGAAATCTAAGCCTTCGTCCAACTCACCGCTATCGACTGAAGAGGCCGCACCGCCGCCCAAACCAATTTGCATGGCTGGACCACCTAGGACGATCAATAAGTCGCCTTCGTTAATAGTATTCTTTTCGACTAAGTTGCGTTTGATGTTGCCGTAACCACCCGCGATCATAATGGGTTTATGGTAGCCGCGCATTTCGCTACCGTCTTGCTCAGCCGAGGTATCAAGCTGGAACGAGCGGAAATACCCGCACAAGTTAGGACGACCAAATTCGTTAGAGAAGTTAGCGCTGCCTAGTGGTGCTTCGGTCATAATTTCTAAACTGGTCGCCATCCGCGAAGGTGTGCCGTAGTCTCTGGTGCTCAATTTGCCTGATTGTTCCCACTTCTCTGGCATCTCAGGGATGTGCAGATGCGAGACGTGGAAGCCGGCAAGGCCTGCTTTTGGCTTACCGCCACGACCGGTAGCACCTTCATCACGAATCTCACCACCAGAGCCCGTCGCAGCACCCGCGTATGGCGCAATGGCCGTTGGGTGGTTATGGGTCTCGACCTTCATTAAGATATCGATGTGCTCTTGATGGAAGTCGTAAACGTGACGGTCAAAGCTGTCGGCATCGCTCGCATCGGCGGCCTGCGGTACCGGATAGTAACGCTGACCCTCAGAGCCTTCCATCACCGCCGCATTGTCTTTATACGCGGACAAGATACCTTCTGGACTCGCCTTATAAGTGTTTTTAATCATGCCAAATAGCGACTTCGGTTGGCGCTCGCCATCGATAGTCCACTCGGCATTGAATATTTTATGACGGCAATGCTCAGAGTTCGCCTGAGCAAACATCATCAATTCGGCATCGGTAGGGTTGCGCTTCAACTCGTCGGTATAAGCGGCCATCAAATAATCGATATCTTCTACAGACAGCGCAAACCCAAACTCAGTATTCGCCTGCTCAAGGGCACTACGGCCTTGGCCTAAGATATCGATATGCGCTAACGGGGCTGGCGAATGGTCGTCAAACAGTTGCGCAACGCTGTCTAAACTGTAGGCCAAGCTTTGCGTCATGCGGTCGTGCAGCAATTGCTCAACGTCTTTAGCCAATTTAGCGGGTAAGTTGTTGCCTACTAAGGTATAGACCACGACGCGCTCGACACGCGAAATAGTGAGCTCACAGTTGTTGAAGATATCGGTCGCTTTACTGGCCCAAGGAGAGATGGTGCCAAAGCGTGGCGCGACGATGACTTGTAGCTCACCGGCAGTGGCGGCTGGCAATTCAAAAGTTTGGCCATGATTAAGGAGGTCTTGGGCTTTGCTCAGTGCTTCACCTTCGAGCACTTCGGCCAAGACATAAACTTGTTGCGTGCGAATATCGGTAATAGCGAGGTCGGTCTTAGTGCTCAGTTCTTGGATGAGTTGCTGGGTCTGGAAATCGGTAAGATACGGCTGGCCGGCGATGGTCATCATAAGGCAAGGTCTCAGAGTCGATGGCAAAATTATA
>Ga0098067_1000640_pt1 | contig 12669 bp, 14 predicted proteins | sample 26_taG_FD_92578 | JGI IMG/M metagenome (GOLD analysis project Ga0098067, IMG submission 92578) | Marine viral communities from Cariaco Basin, Caribbean Sea - 26_WHOI_OMZ | ecosystem: Environmental > Aquatic > Marine > Oceanic | place: Caribbean Sea: Cariaco Basin | collected 2014-11-09
AAAGACAGAAACTAAACATGTAGATTCATGAGCGTAATGCTGGCGGACGCGGGTTCAACTCCCGCCATCTCCACCAAACAACGATAAAGGGCTGACCGTCATAGACGGTTAGCCCTTTATTTTGGGCGTTTTTCAGGTTTTCACTAATTTATAGGTGTATGGCGTTCCATATAGAATGTTGGTATTATTGTTGGTATTAGAGTTTATACACGCTCTCAATACCAACAAAGGATAGTCCAATGCCCTTAACTCATACCGTTATCAATAAGCTACAGCCCAGTAGTACCTCTGTTGATACAAAGCGACCTGACAAACATAGTGACGGTAACGGACTGCAATTATGGGTGCGTTATACGGGGGTTAAGTCATGGATCAGTGCATACCGCTGGCAAGGTAAGCAGCAAACTCTCACTATTGGCACTTATCCGGTAATGAGCTTGCAAGATGCTAGGCAGCGTAATATTGAGATCAAAAGATTAATAGCTAATGGTGTTAACCCTAAAGATCATAAGAAAGCACAGCAAGCCAGCCAAGACGGTTCAAATATTTTCGATAACATAGCCCAGTCATGGTATAGCGAGCGCAAAACCCACCTAAAAGAAAGCACCTTTACTCGTAATTATTCTGCCTACATGCGTGATGTTAAGCCCTCTATTGGTAAAAAGAATATCAATGACATAACCGCACCGGATGTATTAGCCATTGGCAAATCTATAGAAAGCCGCGGTGCTAATGAAATGGCAAGGCGTACTATTAGAGAAGTAGGGCAGATATTCAAACATGCGATACGCAATGGACTAGCCACGTACAACCCAGCCATAGATCTAGCCGAAGCCATCAAGCCACACAAAACAACCAACCATCACCGAATTACTAGCCAGCAATTACCTAAGCTATTAACAGACATTAATGCGTATCAAGGTGATGTACTGGTGAAACTAGGTTTATGGTTTGTATGCTATACGTTTGTGCGTACCAATGAATTACGCTTTATGGAGTGGTCAGAGATTGACTACAAACAGGGCTTATGGCGCATACCAGAAGACAAAATGAAAGCCAAGCGTTTGCACATTGTGCCACTTGCACCACAAGCAATGGCGATACTGGAACAAATCAAAGAGTTAGGTTTTTCGGATCAGTACGTTTTCTTTAATACCTCAACACATAAACCATATAGCCAAAGTGCATTTATTAATGCCCTATGGAATATGGACTATAAAGGCAAGATGACAGTTCACGGGTTTAGAGGGCTTGCCAGTACCACACTGCATGAAAAAGAGTTTATGCACGAAGCGATAGAGCTGCAGCTGGCACATGACAGAGAAAACAAGATAAGCGCAGCATACAATGGGGCTCAGCATTTGCTATACAGAATAGATATGATGAACCAGTGGGCAAACTTTATTGATGATGCCTACGCTGGCAAGTTGGATAACGTGATCCGTGCAGACTTCAAACAACAAACACAAAAGCATGGGTAACGCCATGTAATAACGACTATGCAAGGCTAGGACTAATTACCCGAATTGCTACCGTTTCATGCCTTAGGTAGCTTGCCTTGCATTCTTTTTTTAAAGGCATTAACGACAAGTAAGGCATGAAGATATGAAAAAAAACGATACGAGTATCGATAAGTTAAATAGAGATCTATCTACAGTTACTTGTCATATTTTTAGCCAACCAACAAATGAGTTTATAGCATGGGCAGCGTTTCGAGATAGAAATGAAAGCTTACAAGATCCGAATAAAGAAATTGCAGATCCATACTACTTAAAATTAGTCGATGATATTGAGCTAGAGGCTAAAAAATATATTGAAAACAACATTAAAGATATTGATTTTTCAAGTTATGGAAAAGCTAAAAGCTCTATTCAGTTGAGCATTCAAAAGCTTATATCAGAAGAGTATAAGTCTAAATTAGCTAATCTATTCTATAAGAAAAAAAAGAGCCCTTTTATAACTGTAGCATTAGTTATAGTGGCTTATCGAGAGTTTGCACTACTTGCTTTTCACAATTTAAACTACCTTGTTGCTATGGAATTGCACAAATATAGCAACGAAGTTCATACGCATACAATTTATTCTAAGGTTCTTTTTATAGATCATTTTAAACAAGAAATGTCTGTTAAAAATAAGAAAGGTAATGATGCTAGATGGGATGGTCGTGTAGAATACTTAAGAAGAAAATATTTAGAGCTAGATACCAAACGCCAGAGTGAGCTAGGTAAAAATTTAACGATTAAAGATGTAGCAACATGGATTCATGATCACCATAATCCTGAAGAGGTAGTATTTGAAACTATCAGAGATCATTTAAGCAAAGCTCGTAAAGGGATTTTCACTAATGATTAAAATATGGTTTGCGTCGCAAACACTACTCTCTCCATCGCATAACTATTCCTTACTGTCATCTCAAAATCTACTATGACCTATGCAAGCCGTAGCACACTGTTACGGCATTACATGAGGTTATACACATGGCTCAGTCCACCCAAACCCCCGTTGTCACGCTCATTAATGACGCTATCAATAATATCGAACACACTACCGATAAGCTAAACGCTCACCAGCTTCCTTTGCATGGGATGGGTAGAGCAAAGGATATACTTCCATTTTTGCCCTTTTCGAAAACAACGTTGTTCGAGTGGAGTAAGGACGGGCGTTTTCCAGCACCTGTTAAGCTATCACCAACGATGACCGCATGGACTTATGCATCGGTTCACGAATGGATCAGCAAACACACCTCAACCACTAGCGAGGTGTAATCCATGAATACACGGCAAGCAAAGCAGAAATATAAACAGATCATTCTTAATCACATGCTGGCAGGCAAAAGCCTATCCACTTATGAAGCTTACGACCTCTATAACATAACGTGCTTTTTACAGCGTGTCAGTGAGCTAAGAGATCAAGGCATAACTATTCAAGATGAATGGGTAAAGAATAACGGCAAACGCTTTAAACGCTACTGGATAGAGCAGCCACCCAATGCCATAAGCGGAGGTGAACAGTTATGAGCAACAATCATAAGGTTAAACTTGATCTAAAGTCTCATAACGGGGCACATACTGGCAAACGTGGCTTACTACTTAGACTTACTATCTTTATGGCATGGATGGTATGTATTGGCTTGCTACTATGGTTTGTCACATGCCATCCCGTCATTACAAAACAGATTGCAAGTGAAGATAACAGCCGTTACTATATATACCTCTCAAAAATCACTAGCGGACAAGCCAACCGTTATTTATTGGCTTTTTTTGTGCCTGATAATAGCCCAGCCTCTCAAGCTGTCACTATGCCATCAAGCACTGCCCCAAACACGCATTTAAGCGTGACAAGGGGATATTCCCTCATATTTATAGCAAATCATTTGCTAACCGACTATGACGGGTTGACGCTGCAAAATACAATAGCCGCAAGGCGAATATGCGGGGCGGCTTCTAGTGATGCCGAGAGTAAGACCCGTCACCCTATACTTTTACTGTATAGCGTGGCATTAACTCATAAATCACTAGGAGGTAGCTGTCATGGCTAACTCAATCCGCACGACCTCAAACACTCAAGCCATCACCAATAGAATACTAGCCAATCAAGCCATTAAAGGTGCACATGATGAGGGCTTGTCTATGGTTCAAAGTAAACAGCACAAATTTAACAAGTATAGAGCCATGCGCCAGCCTAACCAATCGCAGGTAAGGGGGGCTGAATGACCACCACACCAACAGACACCCACGAAAAAGCCCGGGCATTTAGCACAGGCTTTTTAGAACTTCTAAGTAGTTTTAATGCAGCCACACGGCAAGGGCTAGCAGACGATGCAATATTAACCAGTCTATATGATATTTATGAGCAATCAGGCATACAGAACAAGCTATTACACCTTGATAGTAATATTACCATAACCGTAGGGATTGATACAGGCACGATAGCGCCCACGGCTGGTACGATAGGGCTAGTATTGAGTAATAACCAAGACGAACCCGTCACCCTTGCCAGCATGGCACCTAATAGCAGCCAAAAGCCATTAATTATTGACCGTGTGCAGCCGTCTGCTTTAATCATTGGCACATTAGACAGCACCCGTGAGTTAATAGCCGTTGATAATTTAGATGATGCTGTAATGCTGACTCAATATCTAATATCCGATAAAGTCACACTATTGGTAAGCTTTGATAAGCTGCTATTCAATAGCATGGTTAGTCACTTTGCCGAAGTTTATCCCGTGACTATCTTTACTACCTTAGATCAGAAAGACAAAGTTTGTAAGCCGTTCAAAGGTAAGAACGTCAAAGCCATTGTTACCAGTGATAGAAACGTCTTAGAACATTTAGAGTATGGCAATCTAAGATATAGCGACATATTAACCCTTGATGATACAACCATACTCGATCTACAAGCGGAGATATGGGGCGAACCTGAACCACTAGCCAATAGCCCAAACAAGCCCACGCCATACCCTATAGATGCGTTCACAGGCTTATTACAGCACGTTGTTAAGGCGGTAGCACATTACACGCAAGCACCGACAGCAATCGCAGGTCAGTGTGTTTTAGGGGCATTAGCGCACATGGGGCAGCGGTTTATTGATGCACCGATGGGACACGGGCACATGCCGACCAGCCTAATATTAATCACAGAGGGCGAAAGCGGTAGCGGGAAGTCACAGGCTATGGGCTTAACTCACTTCAAAATACGTGAGTATGAAAAGCAGCTATATGCTGATTATCTTATTGAGCTTTCATCATGGGAAAATGACAAGACAAGTCTAAAAGGTAAAGAGCTAGCCGAATTCCTAGATTCCAACCCAAAGCCTCAAAACCCTAAGACTATGTTTAAAGAAGCGACCATCGAGCCAATACTCGATAAGTTTATTGATGGCAGTATCAGTAATGCGTCATGGACGACAGACGAAGCAGCCCAATTCTTTAATGGTCATACCATGAAAGGTGATACCGCTGGCAATGCCTTATCATCATTAACCACGCTATACAGTGATGGTGAAGTGTCTCGTTTGCGCTCGCAAAAATCTGCCTATGCAACACCGCACACAGACGCTTACAACGTGCGTATGACGCTATTACTACAAGGGCAGCGCGTTATCTTAGAGCCAGCACTGGCTGACCCCGTGATGAATGGACAAGGCTTTCTAGCCCGTGCCTTGATTGCTTGTCCTGAAGACTTGCGAGGTCAAAGAGTATGGAATGATGAGCAGCGCAATAACGACAGCCCGTATGATAATCCGCACTTGATAGAATACTGGTCACGCTGTCAAGCCTTGCTTGATCCATCACCAGCCAACCTACCCAGTGACAGCATAGGCGCACCGAAGCGCATTAAAATGCAATGGGCAGATAAACAGACTAGGCAAGTCTTTAGCGACTTCAAACAGGCAATAGAAGACAGACAGGCACACGGGCAGCCTTTAGAGTATCTAAAAGCGTATGCGTCACGTATGGCAGAGAATGCTAGCCGTATCGCCTCATTAATGGCATTCTTTGAGGGACGCAATACAATCACTACTGATGATATTAGACGGGCGTTTATGTTGGTGGAATATTCCACAGCCGAACGCTTGCGCTACCTTGATGCAACGCCTACAGGTGAACAGAACGACAGTGAGAAGCTAAGTAGCTGGCTAGTAGATAAAGCGAAGGGTAAAAATCCGCCTATTTTGAATAAGTCGTTTATCTCACAAAATGCACCCAATACCCTAAGAGGTAAGAAGTTGAACAGCTTACTTGATGACTTAGAGAGTATGGGGCATATCAGATTAGAGAGTGAGGGGCGCAGGCGTTTAGTATGTATCAATCCTAAGTTGATTAGCTAACCCTAAAAGGCTGCTAAACTTGCTAAAATTTGTCTAGCCCTTGCCAGTCAAGGGCTTAACTTTAGGTAGTGCGCTGCTAAGCATTGCTAAACTTGCTAAATATGACTAATTTTAGCAACTTTAGCAAGACGTTAGCAGCAGCTAACTAAGCTACAGTCCATAATTGATAAGGCTTACGGGAACTTTAGCGACTTTAGCGACTTTTCGTAGGTATAAAACTATATTGGTAGGTGTTTATTGTCTGTCTTTTTTTATGCCTGATGCTTATAAAGGTTTATCGTGAAATCAGTTTAAGCACTGGCAGCCTTAGCCACAATGATAAAGAGTCAAAAGCTATACACTTAAATTTTTTAGGCAGTAAAAAGATATAGCTTAATTAATAGAAAACACTGATTAAGCATGACTCTAGGCTATTTATCAGACATAAATAGCTTGTTTGCTACATCATCTTTATTAGCTTCGAAGTCTTTGTTTACTATTTCAGGAATACTATCTGCTAATGGTAAATAACCTTTAAAACCGTATGTTTTTTCTCCTACTAAAAATACGTAGGATTTATTGCTAAAATTTGAACTGAAATAAGTAATATAGGTTCGGATTTTGACATCTTCTGCATTTATTCTGATGCCATTTAATTCGTTATATTTTAATTTATATTCATCTTCCACATTTTTATCGTGATATCTACGATTATTTAGCTTTATTATTCCTTCAACTACAGGTTTAGAAGAATCGTAAAAGTTAACGTTATTAGCAAGCACCTGTTCATCGTCAGAACCATGTATCAAAATAACGTCAATAGTGACTTGTTCGGAAAAGACTTTACCTAGGTCAACTGTTCCAGAATCAGATTCTATTATTGTTCTTGGCTCATATTTAAGATAGAAAGCAGATGCTGCTACCGAAACTATTATGGAAAAACATAGTGCCAATACTTGCCAATTTTTCATTATTTACGAGTCCGTTAATGTATAAGAATTACTAAAAAGCCTTACATTTTAACTTAAAAAAATCGATCGAAATAGGATAGAGCCGTCAAAAACTATATAAGCATATTGAGTATTATTTTAATCAACTATTCCGCTGTAGATTACCAAAAAGTGAATCGACCGCAAATTATTGCCAATCATAAGCTATGAGGTAATTTTAGTATGAAATTAGCATGGGGCTGTGGCAGATTATAGATATGCTTAGTTTTGAGCCTATTACTTGCTAAAAACAGTTTTGGACATGTTAGGCGATTACTGCAAAGCCTTTTTTATAAGGCAAAAAGAACCTAAGTTTTTATTTCTATTATAAAAATATAGAAAAGTCGCAGGGTTCTTAAAAGACCTTTGCGACTCAGAAATACTAAATCCAATTTCTTACTTAATGACAGTGATAAGTACCTCGTTTGGTGTCATTATGGCAACCTGATGCATTAGTTCCACCACCATGAGCGAAAGCAGCTGAAGCGAATGTTACTGTGAAAAGTACTACAAATAGCTTTTTCATAAAATTATCCTACTATAGTTGATTAATAAAGATTCTACTATACGAGAAAAAAGAAAGGATTACTATTTAATAAATAACGATCAGAGAAGAAACTCCATTTTTTCTAAAAATTAGCTTTTAGCAGCCGTGATAGAGTAGAGCTTATGGAGTGGACAATAATTAGGGATATAGATGAACAAATTAACCTGGATAGTTTTACTATTACTCACAGCTTGTTAACTTATTGACTATACTGATACTGATACTGATGATGTTATAAAAGTTACTAATTTTTATTGGTTAACCCATGGCAATGTTAAGCCATACCCATTTACTACTAAATCTGGACATATTGCTTGCAGTTTAATGAAGTAGATTTTTATCTTGATGATACGGCTAATGATGAGTCAAGCATGCATAGGTTGGCCACTAATCAAGGTGGCTTAAGATATTTTAAAAGCCAATGTTATGAAGCCAAACGTGCGGAATGCTATCAAGCCTAATGCTGATTTTTCCGAAGCTATCAGAATGGGGTTAGATAGATGTGAGCAGGTACAGCAGCGATTAGATGAATTTAGATCAGAGATTAGCTAATAGAAAAAGCAAACTTGCTTAATGATTTAGACATATTGCACTGTAAATATGTTTGATAATCTTCTAGATAAATGAGACTGCGAAATCAATAGAGTTGATATGTTTTTTGTATTGAATTTAATAGCTATAACGGCTTGCTAATATGAAATAGTAAGCAAAATTTTTCATAATTTCTAGCGTAAATGTGAACAAATATCATAGATACATGTAAGATGGTTCGAGCTAATCACATTCAAAATTTCGTCATTCTTCGTCATTCTTCGTCACCCCTAGACCCACTATTTTGTACATAGTCTTTATCATTTAAGTACACTTATTTTTTATTTGTTTAGACCAATTAAAGCTAGTGAAGCTATGATTTCAAAGGCTTAACAACTATGGGTGTGATGGTGAGCATGAGCAGCGCCAAATTGTAGAGCGTATCAAGGCATTTATTGAAAAGCTATTGGAGGAAGCCGACTTGTTATTACTCAATCAAGGTGACCGTAAAATCTATAAAATGCATGATACTTTATTTAATGGCAAGCAATGCCCACCTCATCTAACGAGCTCATACCCACGCTTGCCGCTGGCTGTTAGTACCTTCATATCAATATCAGTTTTAATCGTTGACATATGTCACCACCTTGCGAGCTAAGCTCAGTCATGTCGGCTAATATAGAGAGTCAATAGGATATAGATACTGCTCAAGATTATAAAGATTAATTAGCTGAAAACCCACTCAAGATAGGCTATGCACTTATGATTTAATCAATTCTTTATATTAATGAACATAAGTTAAATAATTGTTGATAGAAACTATTTGCAGTGCTATTGTTCAAATTTATATTATTCGATTATTAAGGTGGTCTTCTATGAAAGCTTGGTCGGCACTTCTTATTTCTATGCTAATGATGGCACCAGTCGTACAAACGAATGCTCAGAACTATCCTTGTTCAAAAAGCATGGGCGGTGTTTCGCATTGCCAAAATGGTAAGTTTGTTTGCAATAATGGCAAGATCAGCCAGTCTAAGAAAGTTTGTAGCTAGAGGGAGCTTCGACGTTATGATGGAAAAAATATATTTATTTATGATGTATGGTCTTCGTGGCTTTATTCGCGCATTGCCTTTTCTATTTCTATCTCTGGTACTGATCTTTATTAGTAATAAACTATATTCAATTAATGAAGTTAGTATATACACGATAATGCCTATTTCTATATCAAAAGGTATAATGTTGCTTGCACTATGTTCATTTGTCGCAGCTATCATTGTATGGATATATAATTGGATAACCGACTATCGGTCTGACTATCTACCTAATTGGATTAGAAGAGAGCTGTACTAGGCGATTGATATTTGAAGTTAGGCAATAAAAAACCCATCTTACGGTGGGTTTTTGGGTAAATAGCATAGAAGTTAATAGGAAAATTAGTAATCAAAGCAGTTTAACCTTCTTATCCGTCAACTAAAGCCTTGTACCCAAGATAATTTACACCAACAAGAGTTAATACTATCAACTGTGTTATTAAGAAGAAAACAATAAAGTTAATTACGGTAAATATGAGTGTAGACAATTCTGTAAAGCTAGATAAATGAACAAAGGATTCTAGGAATTTTAGTGAAAATAGAAAGCGAATAAATATTAGAAAAATTGCCAATAGTAAGCTAAGTGTTGCTAAATAAGCGAATAGCATCGAAAGAAATACTCGTCTGGTCAAAGGGTCGTCATAATACTCTGCTCTATTAGGTTCTTTTTTCTTAATTGTAGGTGGGCTATTAGGGTTTATGATATTGTCCACTGCGTCGCGGTTAATGGCCGAGACCGCAGACAATGCAGCAATATAAAATCCGGGTAAAATAGCAATTAAAGTAAGCAGGTCATTGAATTTGTTGCTAAACAGAAAATTTGACCCTTCGCCACCGATGATAGAAACGACAATAACTATAGCTGAAATAATGCAGCTGGATATAGCCGGAAGATAATACAATGCCATTCGTTGCGCACGGTCAGGATATTTAATCTTCAGGAAATCAAACACATTAATAGCCTGATTAAGCATATGACCTCCTATACACAAGAGTTAGAATTTAAAAGTTATCAATCATTTTATCGTAAAACTGAATGATAGGCGTTGGATTTTCTTGCTTTATCTTATCGTGAGTATCAGGCTCTCTGTCTTCCCATTTTAAGTAGGATTTCTTGGCAAATCCTGTAATGGCGTCATTATGAAACTCATGTAATATCTCAGATGATGACTGAGGGTCTTTCATAAGAAGATAGGACGTTGGATCTTCAAATCCTTCACTTTTTTTCTTCGCCACTCTCTTAATCCAAGAAAAAATATCCCGCTCTTTGGCTTTTTGAAAGAAGCTGTCGTTTTGAGATACTTTGATTGTCAGCCTTAAATCCTTTTCAGTTAGATGGTTTGTCACATCAAATTTTTCTTTGTCAGAGTTGCGCTCTTTTAAGACCACACCTCTCAAAAACCCGTCGTTAATAGCCGAAATAATACTCTCATCAGTTACTTGACTCATCTCAACATGAGGCGCAATAGCGACATCTTTCTGTGTCATTGGATCACTAGCCTTCCAAAAATTACTATCATCTTTAGTTAACTTTATTAATTTAATAATTAGCCTGACAATATATTCCTTAGTAAAACCGGTAACAGCTTGTATTGATATATTTGCCTTTGATGGATGAGTTTGGTCAAGTTTAAACACAATATGAAGTAAAGTTCTTTTTCCATATTCGTCTGGTATCTCTTGAGTTAATACGCTATCGGATGTATCAGAAAGTAACCTTGGGTCTACCTCTGTATCATTAAAGGTGCATAGCATTTTATAAACACCCTTCTTCTTATCATGTTCAAAACTAACCCATCTTACCCACTTTTTGCCATCTTTATACTGGATAACGTGTTTACCATGTTTATCAAATTCACTGTTATTATGTTTTTGATAATCTGATAGCCACTGGCAAAAATCATCAACTGTAATCTTGCCAAAAAACTGTTGTCCTTGTTCTGTCGATCTTGCTCTCTTTTTATCAATGCTAAGATTGTAGTAATTAAATTTAATATTCACTGCCATTTGATGGGCTCCATTATCTCAAATAAAAGAATTGCTATATACAATCATAAATTTTTACACGTCAACCAATGTCGCTAAGCTTACATATTAGAAGGCTATTAACTGCTATCAACTCCAACCAATATAAAGCCTCACGATACACACAATTTCAGCCCAACCTCTATAGCCTCGCTCAAATCAGCACCTTTCTTGATGTTGTAAGGCACGTTTGGCGTCATGCCTGCTTTTTTCAGCGCCTTTTGAGCCGCTTGATTTAGAGGCGTGCCGATAGAAGAGTCTTTACTATAGCCTGCAGGTTCGAAATACACTTCAATCCCAAAGTCCGGATAGTAAACACACGATATTTCACCTGATGTTGTAAACGGGTAGGGGGTATCATGATCAGCAGGCCAAAATAATTCATCAACCGTAGCATAACTAGAAACAAATTTATGACTAACCTCTTGAGTGGGAGAGCAAGCAGCTAAGGATAAAAAAGCAAGGCTAATTAACCTCCTGGGCATATCGATTCGCATGGCACTCCGTCCTTGTCTCGGTCTAATCTAGTGTTACCACACTTTAGTGCCTGCTTACGACTAGATTGAATGATAGTTTATTGATAGGGTCTTTTTTTCTTAGAACCTATCTTTGCTCCATAAATTACATAGTGAACTAACCAAGAAAAGATTAGATATGGGGTAGCAAATATTAAGAATAACCCAAAACCTTCAGCGATACGATTTAAGGTGTAATCTTTAAAATATGACTCACCTTCCTCAACAATAGCATTGAACGCTGCTTCATCTTCTGGATTGATAAACTCTATTCTTCCTTCTCCTGTAAGATAAGGAAGAATGTTTTTAGTATTGGCACAGGCGATATTTTTTTGTGACCATATAAAACAATTGTTTATCTCTAACATTGTACTATCTACTAAGCTACTTACATCTAACATTTCATCATCAATAGTATTGAAATAGATTTTCATTGGATAATTAATATCGTACAGTCCCAAAAATCTATCTGAAGGATAAACAAAATATCTTAAGTGCCTTTCAGAATGAGATGTAGAAGAATTTATCATTGCATCGCAGTAGGATTCACTTACACTACATTGTACAAATTGTCCTCTCTCATAAAATACGTCTTGTTGTCCCAAATAAAAACTAAGAATTAGAGTTGGAACAGCTAAGACTATTGATAACCGAATATACTGTTGTTGATTCAAATTAGCTGTCCCTTCATAATCGCATCCTTATGTTATTCAAGGTTTAATAAGTCATACGTTAACCGCTATTAGCAAGCAACTAAATATTAGTCGACTTTAACCTATTAGTAGGTTTTGAGCAATGTCGGTAAGCAACTATAAGCTACGACACACTGTGGATTTAAGCATTTATAAGAGTGCTCAATGAAATCAACCTAAGCAAGTAGGGCAGAAAAATCACAATCAATTACAAAATATTATTGAGCTAATAAAGCAGGGTGAGAGCCCATTTTTAACAAAAAACGATTGTTGGTATTATGGTTGGTATCGTCTATTTTTAAATTATTAATAACTTTAATTATCAATTACTTATATAAATAGTTTAGTTTCCGCCATCTCCACCAAATATTAAAAATCCGGTCACTTAATGTGGTCGGATTTTTTTTGTTTTAAGTTATTATTTTTATTAAAAAAAGTTTTTTTAGAGGCATGAATGAGTATGCCTAGCTTTA
>Ga0098067_1000643_pt1 | contig 12635 bp, 16 predicted proteins | sample 26_taG_FD_92578 | JGI IMG/M metagenome (GOLD analysis project Ga0098067, IMG submission 92578) | Marine viral communities from Cariaco Basin, Caribbean Sea - 26_WHOI_OMZ | ecosystem: Environmental > Aquatic > Marine > Oceanic | place: Caribbean Sea: Cariaco Basin | collected 2014-11-09
GTGTGGCCAAGCTACCGCGTGTTGACTGGTCGGGTGGTGACGTTATGAGCATTATTAAATTTGAGAAAAAAGAATATCGAGTCGTCACGTCATGCGAGCACAACAACGTAAATATCGATAGAGCAAACAAGCAAATAACTTGTAGAGACTGTGATGCAGTGCTTGATCCGTTTGACGCAATTATGGGCTACTCAGATGCGTTAGATGATTGGGCTAAGCGGCTGGATAAATATGCCGATGACACCAAGCGCGATTTTGCTCGTAATCGGATAGTCGCTCGCAGACTTGAAAATAAGAAAAAAACCAAGTGCTATCATTGCGGCGAAGTAACAGAGATCAAGATCAAAGAACCTACGCTTTGGGAGTCTCATGAAGAAATGGTTAAGGGGTCGGTATGAAGCATCTAACGCAAGCGGTATTTGATGGCATGCCTAAGTGGGTTAAGAGCGCACGTATAGACGCAAAAGGAAAGCTGGTTGTTTACAGTCTAGAGAAGTCTTTAGTCACCAGAATTTTAAACAACGAGATTCTATTGCCGTGGAACTGCGGCATCTGGGACTCAGGTTTTGACACTACCGACTGGCAGAACAGTGCGATTGATAGGGGTGTGATTGAATTTAAGCTCGGTTATACATGTGGTGACTGCGGTTATCACCATGATCCACACCAGTTACGGACGACATTTTGCGAAGGTTGCAACACGTTACTCAGTTAAGGCAGCTCAACCATGAAAAAAGACCCAGCCAACTATACGCCAGGCGAGCGTAAATACGCTGATTTAAAAAAAGCGCTCAAGGCTGGTAAGCCCAATGCGGTTGTCTATCTTAAAAATTCAGCAGTGACAGAAGCGGGCGACTTTGTGATCGGTCTGTCATACAACCGAGATTTACAGCGTTACTCATGTAGCGCTATCGAGATTGACGGGGTGCGTGATAACGGCAAGTTGTGCGAATGGGATAAAAGCGGAAACGCACTGTATGACGATGTAAGCGATTTATTGATGGGTTCGGTACATGAGGGTGTAAATACGATTTAAAACAGTAGGAGGGCGGTAAATTGGCACGTAAAACAGCTATTAGATGGTCGAACATCACTGAAAGTAAAGTTGGTCAGGCAAACGCGGCAAAGATAGCGCGATTGTGGCCAGCCAAGGGCACTAAGAAGTCCAAGTTTAACAATATTGAAACGGTGGTCGATGGAATCGCGTTTGACTCGCAAGGTGAAGCGGATCGCTACTGTCACCTAAAGCGATTTGAGCGGCAAGGACGGATTAAAGATTTACGCTTGCAAGTACCGTTCGAGCTAACCCCAACCCTGCGTGATGAGGCTGGCAAGATAACGCACAGGGCTATGAATTATATCGCTGACTTTGTTTATTTTAATATCGAAAAAGATTGCGAGGTGGTAGAGGACTTTAAGGGTAGGCGCACTAGAACTTATATCGACAAGTCAAAACAAATGGCCCACAAGTACGGGATCATCATTTACGAAACCACGGTTAAAAACAATAAGGAATTTATTTTATGAGTGATGTTAAAGCTAAAAGCGAGTGGGTTCATAGATTCGCAAATATCAATCAGACTTTCGAGGTGATTTCATCATCATCAACGCAGGTCATTTATAGAAATGTTGACGGATATGGGCAACAGACCATGCTTAGACATGATTTTTTAGAAACATTTAGACCTAAGTCTGTTGTTGATGACACGTTCAATGACGACACGCCAGCGCAACGTAAGCATGCGCATTATTTCAAAGATATTAGTGATTTCAATGAAATGGACACTTATTTATTCTGCCGTGTTTGGAAGGTGAAAGACGATAGCGGAGCGTTACATCATGCGCTAAAGAAGTTGATGGACGCTGGCAAGCGCGGCAACAAAGATAAGATCAAAGACGTTACTGAGGCACGCGACACGCTCAATCGTTATTTAGAGATTGAGGCGATGTTTGCGGAGGTGAGCGATAAATAAAAACCGCCCAACGTTGGCAGACGTAGGCGGCTTGGCTGGCAAGTAACAGAGCAATGTTATTCGCAAAATCATTATACATTATTTTGGGGATAGCTGATGAGTGATACGATTGATAAAACAGTTGATTTATTAGAGGTGCAAGGATGGCTGACTGGATGGGGAGACTTTTGTAATCGTGAGACAGTAGGTGGTCATCTGGGCTATCAATCGCCGTGTGCGATCATCATGCGCGATAACGTAGAGCAGCAGAGCGCAAGTGTTCGCCCGGTGCTGTGGAATATGGACGATCAGGCGTACTACACGCTGATAGACCGCGAACTGGCTGGCATGAGGCAGTCGGGTGACAAGGAGCTTATGATGTGGGCAAGTTTGATACGACGTTATTACTTGTATGGTATGTCTTATACTCGCTTGAGTAAGTCGGTGGTCAGTAAGTATGAGTATGGCGAGGACACGAAGATACAGGCTCATGTGCGCAAGGTGCAGAGGCATTTAAGTAATGCTGAGCGTCATATTTATGAGGCTATTTTGGAGTTGGTGTGATGAGCAGGAACTATCAAGACTACATTGCTTTTAAACGTAAAATCGCAGAGATTGAGCGCCAACTTAACAATAGCGGCTATCAGACTGAAGATAATGAGCGTGAGTGCTGGCTAAGCACGACGCGATATAAGAAGCAAAGTCAAATGGCTTACTTTTTTATCATGGAAGAATCTATAGATCGCGTTGTTATAGAGATCAAGAGTTATTTAGAGTTGCATAATTCTGTATGTGTCACTCAATATACGCCCGCAGGCCCCACACCCGCCAGCAACTTAACCCCATGAACGCTCAAATCAAGTGTAATTGCGTTAATTTAGATTTTACGCTTGAAATAACTTGATTATTGGCACGACATGGGGTAACTTTGTGATATCGTGAACGGGTAGGTCGATGGATAAGAGGTTGTGTATTCGCAATCCACCAGACTTACCGCACTAAACATATTTATAAAAAGCTCATGCCTTGATTGGCGTGGGCTTTTTTTATGGGTGATTATTATGACCATACAATTAGTAAATTTAAAAGTACCGGGTGGCGACACACCCAGAAGCGCAAACATTAAGATAAACAACAACTTTAGCGACTCCACTCACGCAGCAAGCAAGTTAGTAGGTACGGATGGTGGGCAAATACCGACATCAGAGCTCGCGTTCAAAGCTGCGTTTTCGCAAATTATCCCAATTGAAGATAACAGAACAGTGTCAGTAAGTCTCGATTTTAATAACCTTGCCGCTGGCTCAAGACGAATTATGCGCGGCGACAGTAAAAACGCACCATTCGTTGACCCTGGTGCGGCATGGGACGTCCACACTTGCAAGAGTTACGCAGATGCTGCGCGCACTCAAATAGCGTTTGGCTTCGAAGGCGCACCCAGCTACATAAGAAATAGAAATTCGACATCATGGGGTGCGTGGTACGCACTTACAACTAACGTCAGCACGTATGCCACAACTACCGCAGCGGGTGCAAACGTGGTAGTAGACAGTACAGGCAAACTCATGCGCTCTACATCATCTGAGCGTTATAAAGAGATATTAGCGCCGCTTACGCTTGACGACGCAGCATACGACAACGCTATGCAGCTTGCACCTATCGTCTACCGATCAACTGCTGAAGCTGACAATCCTGATTATCATTATTACTCATTCAGTGCCGAAGCTTTGGGCGCGTTTGATCCAGCGTTTACGCTGTGGCGCGATACTGAGACTGTCACAGATGCAGATGGCAACACTACTGAGCAGCCGCTTGACGAGCGAATTGCCGAAGGTATCAATATTAACGCGCTACTGGCATTTAGTCATGCGATTGCAATCAAGCAGGACAAGATGATTAAAGATTTGCAGAATCAAATCAACACACTCAAGCCAGCCCAACAACCAAACAATTAACCCTTTTGACTCATAAGTATCTGTTTGCTGTGAGTCTTTTTTACATGCGAGGTAAGCCAGAGAGGTATAAGCATGGCAGATAAAACTATTTGCGGTGCTAAGACACGAGCTGGCAAGCCTTGTAGGAAATCGCCCGTCGAGGGTAAGAAGCGTTGCCGATTGCATGGCGGGCTGTCAACGGGACCCAGTAAGGGCAGTCGAAACAATTTAAAGCATGGCATCTACAGTCGTATCTTTGATGACAGTCAGATAGACGATGCGATAGCGATGCAAGGCACAGTAAGCCGCGAGCTTGCAATCGCACGCATACAGCTTGCTAATTGCTTGGCTTATCGTAAAGCGCAGGGCGACACGCCAGCGCTGGACGAGATTAAAGACGAGACGCTGGCAGATGAAGAAGATGAGGATGTCGTTAAGAAGGCTCGCGCTAAAGATGCAGCCAGATGCGGTGAATACTACGATCCTGATGAAGATGATTATGGTGGGCAAGAATCAGAGCCGCTAAAACGCACTAGGGTTTATCGCACACGCGACTGGGCAAACGAAGAAGCCCGGCTGATTAACCTCATTGCCAAGTTAGAGATGCAGTTGGTTAAGCAAGAGTTAAGCGTTGTTGAGCTTGCGCAGAAAAAACGCGAGGCAGAAAAGCTACCGACGGGCGGCAATAACCGCAATGTGGATGATATGACAGATGACGAACTCGATGAGTACGCTCTTAGACTACTCAGCGGAAAGTCTTAAAAACTATCTGCCGTATCTCACGCCAGCGAATAAGCGCGCACTAATTAAGGTTATTAAAGAACGTCAAAAGCGTGAGCAGTACAAGCTATACAGCTACTTCCCTGATGACGGACCGTTTGCAAGGCATGGTTACACCAAGCACCTATCCTTCTTTGCAGACGGTAAGTTCTACGGTTCACGCCTGTTCATGGCGGGTAACCGTGTCGGTAAGACGATTGCTGGCACGTATGAAGATACTTTGCACGCAACCGGCCTTTATCCTGAATGGTGGGTGGGTAAGCGCTTTGATCATCCAACGAAAGGCTGGATTGCTGGCAAGACCAACGAGACGACACGCGACATTCTACAAGCGGAGTTGTTTGGTAACGTCATCTACAAAGATGGCGGTAAGAAAAAGACCATAGATGGTAGCGGTATCATCCCAATCCACCTGATTGACCAAAAGTCAATTAGGTGGAAGTCAGGCGTCGCTGACCTAATCGATACGGTTAAGGTCAAACATGCCAGCGGTGGCTGGTCGTACATCGGTCTGAAGTCTTATCAACAAGGCCGTGGTAGCTTTGAAGGTACGGCAATGCACTACATCCATCTGGATGAAGAGCCGCCCGAAGAAGTTTATACCGAGTGTTTGACGCGTACTGCAACGACACGAGGTTTGATTTACATCACGTTTACGCCTTTGATGGGCGTAACACCGATGGTCAAAGGCTTTATCGAAAAAGCCGATGAAGGTATTAACAGCGTCACTCGCGCTACATGGGATGACGCACCGCATTTAAGCGAGGACGACAAGGCCAATTACTTAGCGTTATTCCCCAAGCATGAGCATAAAGCACGTATGCAGGGCATACCATACGCAGGTAGCGGTCTGATTTATCCGGTTGATGAAGATGAAATCATCATTGATCGTTTCGACATACCAGCACATTGGCCTCAAATTAAGGGCATGGACTTTGGTTGGGATCACCCAACAACATGCGTCACGCTGGCATGGGACAGAGACAACGACATTGTTTATGTTACCAACGAATATTCGGCACGCGAACGCACACCACGCGAACACGCGCCACACTTTAACGATAACGGATCATGGCAGCCAGTTGCTTGGCCACACGATGGTTATCAGCATGATAAGGGCAGCGGCTTAACACTCGCAGAGCAATACCGCGACGAAGGCGTGAACATGCTCGATGAGAACGCCACGCATGATGACGGCACCAATGGCGTCGAAGCAGGCTTAATGGAAATACTACAGCGCATGGAAACAGGCAGATTGTTTGTCTTCCGTGATTGTACCGAATGGCAGGACGAGCGCAGAACGTATCATCGAGACAAGGGCAAGATCAAGAAGCTATACGATGACTTGATGGATGCCACGCGCTATGGCGTGATGATGTTAAGACACGCGAAGGTTAAGCCTAGGGTCGGTGGCAATAAGGCCAATAATAATAGAACGGTTATTTAAAGGGATTTGGCATGGCTATTCCAGCAAGAGATAAAGAGTTAGATGCTCAAGCAAAAGTAGATGAGCGCATTAAGTCAATCATTAATGCGATGCACCACGGCATTCCTGAAACCGAGACAAGCACGCTTGCCAGCGATATCCGAGCACAAGAGAAGGTCATGGCTGGCTTGATTGAGAAGGCTAAACGTACTGGCCTTGACCATCGCCTTATCGCCATGGCCAACACAGATTTTGAACGTGGATTCATGGCGCTGGATAAAGCTTTAACTACTAATAAGGGATAGGGATATGTCAGGCCAAGAAGCCCTTGATGTAGTTGGTATGCCTAATCGTGCTGGCAAGTCTATGTTACATAGGCAGATTAGACAGACTACTACACAAGATTGGCTTGAGCCCATCGAATCGCGGTATGACATAACAGTTGACGAAGCAGAAAGTCTTAAAGCTGCTTTTGATGAAAGTATGAAGCAAAGTTTTAGCAAGCAAAACCACCAATAAGGAAAACTAATGAAACGATATCATGCACTAATAAAAGTAAATGCCACCCCAATGACGCGCCAAGCATACAATGACTTGCGCGGCTGGGAGCTACCCGCAGACGAAGATGGTAGTGATGAGGGTTATTTAACTGAAGATATTAATGGTCAATCAAACTTAGATTGCTATAGCGGCTATGTATCATGGACGCCAAAGGCAATGTTTGAAGATCAGTTTTATGAGCAAATAAATCCGACAGATGTAAGCGGCGATACAACTCAGGTAGCAGGCGTTAATCTAGCCGACAAATTCGATTTCGGATTAGCAATCCACGCCTTAAAAGCAGGCAAAAAGGTGCAGCGTGCAGGTTGGAATGGCAAAGGCATGTTCTTGTACTACGTGCCAGCGGCCAGTTACCCCATGCAGCGTAACAGCTTAGAGACAATGGGCGGTGTATTCCCTGACGATATGGTGCCATACGGTGCGTATATCGCAATGAAAACCGCACAAGACAATGTTGTGCCGTGGCTGGCAAGTCAGACCGACGTACTTGCTGAAGATTGGCAGTTAGCATAACAACCAAACACCAAAAGCCACCTTAACTGGTGGCTTTTTTGTGGGAAAAATAACCATGATGCACTATCAAGGCCGACGATTGATTAAGCAATTAAAGGATAAGCAATGTCACTAACGATACGATACGGCGTGCCAGCCCCAGCGATTGTAAAAAAAGGCTACGGCTTGCAAGCGTTTATCTCAAACGTATTCTTTGAGGCAGACGAGGGCGCAACTGCCAACGATGCCGCCTTGATTGTTTGCCGCCGTGCGTTTGGCATTGGTAAGTCCTATATCGCTGTGCGTCGCAATCAAGCGTACCAGTTGCGCGAGCAAGACGGTAAGTTTCTATCGGACACGGCGGAGGATTGCGCCCAGTATCTATGGAACGGCCATGCAACAGACCGTGACAAGCATATCGTCATGGATTGCTTGCTTGAAAACATCGATCAATTGGTCATGCACAAGCCCGAAGGTGAGGACTTAAACCGTAAAGCGCTTGATAAATATTTTGAAGGTGAAGATAAGTTCACCCACGGATTAATGGATATTGCTAACTCATGAGTAATCAAGCGACGCACGGCCTTGCCGACGACTTTAAGCTAACAAAGGACGGCAAGTTTCTTGTGTGGGCGCACGATATGTATGAGTACGAGCGCGAAGCACAAGCAGAAGGCCGAGCACTGCGCGCACGCGATGAGCGCTTTTATGATGGTCATCAATTCAGCGACGAAGAAAAGCAGGTCTATGCAGAGCGCAATCAAAAACCGCGCACGTACAACGAGATCAAGCCAGCCGTCGATTGGATTATCGGTAGTGAGCGCCGCACACGTAGTGACTGGAACGTGCTACCACGCACGCAAGATGATGTCGAGCCAGCCCAACTAAAGACCAAGCTTATTAAGTACATTGACGATATCAACAAAGCCAAGTGGCAGCGCAGCACAGCGTTTGAGGATTGCGTAAAGACTGGCGAAGGCTGGACCCGTATTAGCGTAGAGCCAAACGAAGATGGTGAGCTGATGATTCAGCTTAACTATGAGAACTGGCAAAACGTACTGGTCGATGGTCAATCGGTCAAAGCGGATATGTCTGACTCACGCTATATGTGGGTATCTAAGATTGTTGATTTAGAAACCTTGCAGGCGTGGTTCCCAGATAAAGAAAGCGAGCTTGAGCTGGACGCTGGCGAGTATCAAGAGCTTGAGGATGACTTGAAGTCCGACCAAACAGGCGATGATGGTAACAACTTGTATAACAATGGCTATCGTGCGCGTGGCTGCGGTGATAATGCGATCAATGTGGTGCGCTCAGGCTCAATGAGTATCACAGGCGGCTACTACTCATCAACCCGTCGTGCAGTGCGTGTGTGGGAAATGTGGTATCGCAAAACAGAGCGAGTCACGCTACTGGCTAACGCAGGCGGCTTAACAGGTCAGATATTCGACAGCAATAAGCAAGAACATCAAGCAGCACTCAAAGCAGGTGCCAAAAAACGCGAGACAGTACGCGAGCAGATGTATATGGCTATCTATACTGCGACGACTGTACTGTTTCATGGCAAGTCAATCTATAAGCATAACCGTTACCCGTTTGTCCGTCGCTTGGCATTCATCGATAAGACAACCAAGTCGCCTTATGGCGTGGTACGTCAGATTGTCGATCCGCAATCGGATTTAAACCAGCGTCGTAACTATGCGCTATATCTCATGGCCACACGTCAAGTGATTGCCGAGGAAGATGCAGTAGACGATAAAGACGAAGCCATCAAGCAAGTCGCTAAAGTTAATGGTTATGTTGAGGTCAAGAAGAACGCACGCTTTGAGATACGCGACAATCAGTCGCTGGCAGGACCGCACGTGCAGTTCGCTGAAATGGACAGCGCGTATCTAAAGCAGATTAGCGGTGTGACCAGTGAAAACCGAGGCATGAACAGTAATGCTATGTCCGGTATTGCTATTCAATCATTGCAAGAGCAAGGCACTGTCATCACCACACCTATCATCGACAATCACCAACTGGCCCATCAAATCGAAGGCGAGATTGTATTGTCATTGTGCGAGCAGTACATCAACCGCGAGATGCAGTTCCGAGTCACAAGTGATATTAAGAACCCCGGCAAGAAAGATTTTGTGGTGCTCAATGAGTCACCAGAAACAGACATCACTGCAACACAGGCAGACTTTGTTATATCAGAGCGCGATTATCGTCAGACGATGCGTCAAGCACTGTCTGAGCAGCTAATCAACGTCTCAGCACAGATTACCCAGGCCACAGGCAACCCAATGCTGGCGATTGCCTTTGTTGAAATGGCGGTTGATTTACAAGACTTGCCAAACAAAGAGCGCTTACTCAGCAAAATCCGCGAAGCTACGGGACTACCACCCATTGATGAAAACGATGAGCAGAAACAAGCGCGCGAAGAAGCACAGGCGCAAGAGCAAGCAGAACAAAAGGCTATGCAAGAGCAGGCGCTTAAACTTGAGATTGCAAAGAAAGAGTCAGCAATCAACCTCGACAACTCACGCGCCAATCAATACAACCGCGAAGGCGAGCGCGAGAAAGCCAATGCTCGTCGTGCTCAAGCTGAAGCAATGGTTAAGTATCTTGAAGCGGCTGGCGTGGTCGTGCAAAACGCTGAGCTTACTGCTATTGCTGATGATCTTATTGGCAATATGGACAATATTATGAACGGCACCTTACCAAACAGCGCACAGCCAGTACAGGGCCAGCCAGTAGAGCAAGCACCAGTACCGATGCAGGTAGAAGCGCAACAGCCACAACAACCGCCAATGCCAGAGCCAAACCAGCCAGTACCAGCAGAAGGCGAGCCGCAACTATCGCCCGAAGAAGCGGCAATGATGGAACAAGCGTTAATGCAGCAACAATCAACCGAACAACCCAATCCATAAGGATAATTGACATGACAGTAGACACACACGACGACGATTTTGAAATCGACACCACAGACCTAGACAACTTGCCAGCCGACGAAGTAGATGTTGACGATGACCTTGATGAAGATTTTGGTCTGAGCTACGACGGTTTAACCCAAGCTGAGATTGACGCTATCAATAGCCCTGATGGTGATGACGATGAAGGTGATGATGATCAAGACGAAGATACCGAAATCGATACTGATAACGATGGCGATGCTGGCGATGATGTTGCAGCCGACAACGCTGAGACTGACAGCACTGATGACGCTGACACTACTGATCAAGACGACTTCACACAAGAAGCCGCCACGGTAGCAGATAAGCGCGCTTCTATTGATGCAGAGTTCGACGCTAAACACGCTGAGCTTGCCGCATTGGGTGAGCAGTACGATAACGGTGACATCTTAGATGGTGCCTACAATACCGCCAAGGTTCGCATTGAGCGCGACTTAAAACGCATTGAAGCACGCGAGTCTGAGCTGGTCGCTAAAGAAGATGAGATTGCCGAGCGTGAGACAAGCAAGCAAGAGCAGTTTCAAAACGACTTTACTAATGCCGTTACTGAGTTTATGGCACGTCCTGAGAATAAACCGTTCGTTGAAGGCAGTCCTGAGTTTGCTGCGCTTGACCAACAGCTAGGCGTCATTGCCCAAAGTATGCCGCCCGGCACACCGTTTGATGTGCTACTAGATAAGGCGCGTACCGCAGTATCGCCTTATAGGACTTTGCCGGAAGCTGGCAAGAAAGAAAGCACGCCTACCGATAAGTCGGTCAAGCCTGATCCCGAGACAATGCCTAGTATCTCGAACATGCCAGCGGTCGTTGCTAACAGCAATGATAACGGCAAGTTTGCTCACCTAGACAAGCTTGATGGGCCAGCGCTAGAGCGTGCAATCGCTGATATGAGCGAAGCACAGCAAAACGAATACCTACTAAACCAATAGGTTAAAACTACTTTATGAACAAAATACGCTATCGAGATTGCAGCATAGGCGATGTTATTGAAGTCACTGGCCCGTGTACCATTATTGTTGAAAGCAAGAGTGGTCGCTCGCCAAGACTCAAAGTGATAACCGATCAAGGTAGCGACGTGAGTTTTTTAACAGGTGAACAAGCGCATACGTGCTGTGATACCAAAAATAGTCTGACTAAAGGAGACTAATATCATGGCACAGACTAAAATCAACGACAGCCAAGCTGTCAAAAAATGGGCAGGTGCGTTATTCGGTGCCGCTTTCGTAAAGTCTTTTTACGGTAGCAAGCTGATGGCCTCAACCAAGCTTGTCGGTAAAGCTGGTCAAATGGCAAACGCGCCTATTGGTGTTATCAACGATTTAGAAAGCGGTGCAGGTGACAACGTATCATTCGATATGTTTGTTCAGCTTAAAGGCCGCGGTACTTATGGCGATGACGTTTTAGAAGGTAACGAAGAAGATTTAACCGCGTTCACGGACGAAGTTAAGATCAACCAAGTTCGTCATGGTGTGACGCCTGGTGGCAAGATGAACCAAAAGCGTACCATCAACGATCTACGTGCAATCGCTAAGGTCAAGCTTGAGCGCTGGCACGCGAACCACTTTGATGATGTTGTGATGACAACATTGGGCGGTGGTCGTGGTCATGCGAAAGACTTGTATATTCCGCTAGGTGCAACTGCGCCTATTCGCGGCACGATGGATTACCAACAGTACGATGCAGACAGTGTTGTCTATGGTGGTTCAGCGACGTCTAAGGCAAGTATGACTGCTGCTGATACCATGTCGCTTGATATGATTGATGAGTTAGTCCTGAAGTCTAAGCGCGGTGGTAAAGCTGATGGTGAGTTCCGTATGGAGCCACTAGAAGAGTCGGCAGAAGAATATTACATGCTGACGCTATCGCCTGAGCAGATTCACGACTTGCGCAAAGATACGGGCACTGGTGGCTGGCTTGATATCCAAAAAGCGGCTGCTGCTGCTAACGGTTATCAAAACCATATCTTTAAAGGTTCGGCTGGCGAGTACAACAAGGTTCACATTAAAGAAGTGAATAGTGTTGTAACGTACAACGACTTTGGTGCTGGTAACAATGTGAAAGCGCATACAGGCGTATTCATGGGCCGTCAGGCTGCTGTGGTCGCCTTTGGTAGTGCAAGTGATAAGAACATGCGCGCCAACTGGGAAGAGAAAGAAAAAGATTATGGCAACCAAGTTGGTATCTCCGCTGGCATGGTGTACGGCACGAAGCTACCAGCGTTTGACGGTAAAGTTGTCAACTCAATGGCAGCTTATACCGCAGTGAGCAAGTCACGCACTTAATCTAACAGATCTACCTTAAAAGCAAGTTGGTCATGCCAGCTTGCTTTTTTATCATCTATTTTTCTATTTAGTATCTCTATAAAGGACACAAGACTATGGCCAAGTTCCAGTCTGAGCGCTATTTGCATAACACGCAGATTCAAAGCTCAATGATTAGCGGTGTGACTAACACACCAACCATTACCCACAAATTCCTTGCCGAAACCACTGTGGATGTCGGTGACTTTATCCTAATGTGCAAGCTACCCGAACGCTCA
>Ga0098067_1000648_pt1 | contig 12559 bp, 9 predicted proteins | sample 26_taG_FD_92578 | JGI IMG/M metagenome (GOLD analysis project Ga0098067, IMG submission 92578) | Marine viral communities from Cariaco Basin, Caribbean Sea - 26_WHOI_OMZ | ecosystem: Environmental > Aquatic > Marine > Oceanic | place: Caribbean Sea: Cariaco Basin | collected 2014-11-09
GAGGATTTGGAACCTTAGATGAACTTTTTGAAGCAATTACCCTTATTCAGACAAACAAAATTGACAAATTCCCTATTATATTGGTAGGAAGAGATTTTTGGGGTGGCTTAATCGACTGGGTGAGAAGCACGCTATTAGATAATTTTCAAAACATAAGCAGTGGTGATATCGATATCATCCAGGTTGTAGATACTGCCGATGAAGTCATAGAAATATTAGATAAATTCTATGAGGAATACAACCTAAGCCCTAATTTTTAGGATTTTAAAATAAATGTGATCTTAAAACAGCCTTTTTGACAAGGCTGTTTTTATATTCTCCTGTCAGCTTCTTTGATAATTTTGTTTTTTTTAACTCAGGAAATCTTCCCATAGATATAGGTTTTACTTCCTGAAATAATATATTGCAGCTCATCTCGTTAATGATTTTTAACCTTATTGTTTACAACAAAAATTTGAATATAAAACTTCCACTCTTTTTTCTGTTTGCCCTCCTCTCATTAGCTCTTTTTGGGCAACATAATGTAATCGTTAAAGCAGAACTCAATGACTCTCTGAAGTCTCTGAATATCCAGCAAACTCTGGAGTACAGGAATACCAGCAATGATACACTTCGAGAGGTTTATATGAGTGACTGGATGAACGCGTTTTCAGATACCCGAACTCCCCTGGCTCGCAGGTTCTTTGAAGATTACGATCGTAACTTCCATTTTGCCCGTGAAGATAGAAGAGGAGGAACTACTATAAATTCCATTACAGGAAGTACTTCTAATATCCTAACGTGGGAACGTCCTGAAGAACATCCAGACATCATTAAAATTATTCCTGAAAAACCCATAGCTCCACACGAGAAATACGTTATAAATCTAGACTATGTTATTAAAATTCCCCACAATGAATTTACACGTTACGGCTACGGAAATAAAGGCAATTATCAACTAAAATATTGGTTCATTGCTCCGGCAATGTACAAGGACAACTGGAAGGTGTACAGTCATAAAAACATGAACGACCTGTACCTTCCAAAGCTGGATTTTGAAGTTGAGCTCACCCTTCCTTCTAACCTGGCTGTTATTTCTGCTTTAAAAAGAGAAAAAATTATTCCCAACGAAGATAAGAAAACAGTCTTTCTATCAGGACAGGAAAGGTTTGATGCAGAGTTACACCTCACTACCGAGGTCATTTTTGATGATATCAAAGTAGATAGCCTTCACGTGCTAACAAACATTACAGCCAGTGGTGCCAATCCAGGGATGAAATCCATGTATGTAAACAGGATAGTAGATTTTCTCCAGAAAAATCTCGGCTCCTACCCTCATCCTACTATACTTTCTACCCAGCAGGATTATGCTTCAAACCCGGTATACGGTCTCAATCAATTACCAAAATTCTTAAGACCATTTCCCGACGGATTTGGTTATGAACTCAAGCAATTAAAAACCCTTACCGAGAATTATCTCGAAAATTCACTGCTGTTAAACCCCAGGGAAGACAAATGGATCTTTGATGGTATTCAAATATACCTCATGATGGAGTATATGGATCAATATTATCCAGACCTAAAATTATTGGGTAGTTTAAGTGATGTTATTGGCATTCGTTGGTTTCATGCCTCAACTCTTGATTTCAATGATCAATACATTCTTATGTACCTGTTCGCTGCGAGAAAGCACATGGACCAGCCCCTAAACGCTCCGCAAGATTCTTTGACAAAGTTCAATAAAAACATTGCAAATCCTTTCAAAGCGGGAGTGGGCTTTAGCCTGCTGGATGAATTTCTTGAAGATAATACCGTACAATATTCCATTAAAGAGTTCTTTGAACAATATAAACTGAGAGCAGTTGATGATGAAGATTTTCAGCGCATTCTTACAGAAAATGCTGGTAAAGACATAAAATGGTTCTTTGATGACTACGTCTCTACTAAAAATAAAATTGATTTTAAAATACGAAGTCTTTCCAAAGAGGGTGACTCACTGCGAATTACTTTACGCAACAAAACAGAGACAGACGTTCCTATTCAGGTTTATGGTCTTAACAATAATGAAGTTGTCTACAAAACCTGGGTCGAACATTCTCCCGGGGTTCGCACTGTACACATTCCGGCATCAAGAGTAAAACAGGTCGCTGTTAATCATGAAGGGATTGTACCCGAAATAAACAGGAGAAATAATTACCGAACCGTGGGAGGCATAATGAATCGCCCTCTCCAATTCCGGCTTTTAAAAGATGTTGAAGACCCAAGATACCAGCAGGTATTCTTTATGCCACAGTTCCAGTACAACCTGTATGACGGGCTCGCTTTAGGTGTTAAGCTGTACAATAAAACCATTTTAGATCGAAATTTTGAATATAACCTATCTCCTCTATATGCCTCCAGAAGTAAAACATTTGTAGGTAGTGCTGGCCTTTCCCACAAAATTTTCTTTGATGAAGATTTGTATATGATCAACTACGGGATATCAGGGAGTAGGTTCTCGTATGGATACGACCTCATGTACCAAAGGCTCAATCCATACCTATCCCTGCATTTTAGGGATTCCTATATGAGGCAAAGCCCTAAGGAGAGAATTCTTATACGTAATGTAAACGTTTATCGGGATGAAAATGACCTTACAGATCTTGAAGTGCCCGATTATAGTGTATTCAATATAAATTACCTGTACAGCAACCCGGGCTTGGTTACTCATTTCTCAGGTTCAGTAGATTTCCAGGTCGCACAGCAGTTTAGTAAATCTTCTTTAACTGTAGAATACCGAAAACTTCTGAAAAATGACCGACAGGTAAATCTTCGTTTCTTTGGAGGAGCCTTTCTTTATAACGATATGCCAAACAGCGATTATTTCAGTTTTGCACTAGATCGTCCTACAGATTATCTCTTTGATTACAGTTACTACGGAAGAAGTGAAACATCAGGTATTTTTAGTCAGCAAATTATCATGGCCGACGGAGGCTTTAAATCTACCCTCGAGCCACAGTTTGCAAACCAATGGATTACTACAGTAAACGGAAGCACCACCATTTGGAAGTGGATTTACGCCTATAGTGATGTAGGTGTGATAAAAAACAAAAATCAATCGGCAAAACTCTTATACGATTCAGGAATAAGACTTAGCCTGGTGCAAAATTATTTTGAAATCTTCTTACCTGTACATTCCAGTGAAGGCTGGGAATTTAATGAGGGTAATTATGATCAAAAAATCAGGTTCATTGCAACTCTCGATATAAAAACTCTAGGAAGGCTTATCACGAGAAAATGGTTCTAAATGATTAGGATTTTCTTAGTGAATCTCTTTATTTTAACGTTTGCCTAAAAATATGTTAATCAGAAGCCGCTTATTTTATTAAAAAACAATTTTTACTGATTTTTTTTGAATTGTAATTAATCATTGTTTTCGTTACATTTGTGGTAATTTTAAAAACGTGTTATGCAGAGTGAAACTTCCTCAAAAAGTGAAATTTCTTTTGAAGATTTTAGGGCGCAGGTGGTAAGTGATTACAAATTGGCGATAACCAGCCGGGAGTGCAGTCTCCTCGGAAGACGAGAAGTGCTTACGGGTAAAGCTAAATTTGGAATTTTTGGTGATGGAAAGGAAGTACCACAACTAGCTTGGGCTAAGGTATTCCAAAATGGCGATTTTAGATCAGGTTATTATCGTGACCAAACCTTTATGATGGCTATTGGAGCGCTCAATATTCAGCAGTTCTTTGCAAGCCTTTACGCCACTACAAATATTGAACACGAACCCAATTCCGCAGGTAGACAGATGGGAGGGCACTTTGCCACCCATAGTCTTGAAGAAGACGGAACCTGGAAGAATCTTACCCAACAGAAGAATTCAAGTGCAGACATCTCTCCTACTGCAGGCCAAATGCCAAGGCTTTTAGGTCTTGCGCAGGCGTCTAAAATTTACAGAAATGTGGCAGGTATTGATGCCGATAAATTTTCAAAAAACGGAAATGAAATTGCCTGGGGAACTATTGGTAATGCAAGTACCAGCGAAGGCCTGTTTTGGGAGACCATCAATGCGGCAGGGGTACTTCAGGTACCTATGGTAATGAATGTATGGGATGATGAATATGGAATTTCGGTACATGCGAGACATCAAACTACCAAGCAGAATATTTCGGAAGTACTTAAAGGTTTTCAACGAGACAAAGGAGAAAACAATGGGTACGAGATCTTCGCAGTAAATGGTTGGGACTATCCGGCGCTCATAGAAACATACGAAAATGCCAGTCGAATTGCACGCGAAGAACACACACCTGTACTAATCCACGTTCAGCAGCTTACCCAACCTCAGGGGCATTCTACTTCAGGGTCTCACGAGCGCTACAAAAGTGAAGCAAGGCTTCAGTGGGAACGGGAGCATGACTGTAATGTGAAGATGAGGGAGTGGATGATCGCTACAAACATAGCAACAGATCAGGAACTTCAAGAAATAGAAAAAGACATAAAGAAGCAGGTCCGTGATGGGAAGAAAGCCGCTTGGGAAGCGCATATGGCTCCTGTAAAAAATAAGGTTAAAGATGTACTCCCTGTACTCCAAGGAGCAGCCGAAAGCAGCCAGAATAAAAGTTTTATTCTTCAGTTAAAGAAGGAACTTCAGGAGAACAAGGAAGCCTTGAAAAAAGATATTCTTGTTGCGTCCCGTAAGGCCTTAAGATATATGAGAGGAGAGAGCTCTCCCGCAAAACAGGAATTAATACAGTTTATAGACAAGTACACAGAGGAGGTACGGCCGCAATACAGCAGCCATTTACACAGCTCTTCAAAATACAATGCTCTTAATGTAGAACCCGTCACACCTTCTTACGGAGAAGATTCTAAAGAAGTAGACGGAAGGCTGGTCTTAAGAGAAAATTTTGACAGCATTTTACATAAGTATCCTGAAGCTCTCATCTTTGGAGAAGATACAGGAGAAATTGGAGATGTTAACCAGGGACTGGAAGGTCTTCAGGAAAAGTACGGGAAACTGCGTGTTGCCGATACAGGTATTCGTGAAGCAACAATTTTGGGACAGGGAATTGGAATGGCCATGCGAGGCTTACGCCCTATTGCCGAGATCCAGTACCTCGATTACCTGCTCTACGCACTCCAAATAATGAGTGATGACCTCGCTACCCTTCAATACAGAACGCGTGGTAAGCAAAAAGCACCGTTAATTATCAGGACCAGGGGACATCGCCTGGAAGGTATCTGGCACAGTGGTTCCCCTATGGGCGGAATCTTAAATCTTGTTCGTGGCATACACGTCCTGGTACCCCGCAATATGACCAAAGCAGCTGGTTTCTACAACACCTTACTCGAGAGTGATGAGCCTGCACTCATTGTGGAATCCCTTAATGGCTATCGTTTAAAGGAAAAAATACCCGTTAATTTAGGTGAGTTCAAAACACCGCTGGGCGTAGTTGAAACCATGAGGGAAGGAACAGACATTACCCTTGTTTCTTATGGTTCTACGTTAAGACTGGTAGAACAGGCAGCAAAAGAGCTACAGGAAGTGGGTATTGATGCCGAAGTTATTGACGTGCAGTCTTTGCTCCCTTTTGACCTCAATGAGGATATAGTGAAAAGTGTGGCCAAAACGAACCGTTTACTGGTTATAGACGAAGACGTGCCAGGAGGAGCTTCAGCGTTTATCGTTCAAAAAGTTATGGAAGAACAAAACGCCTGGAGACATCTCGACAGCAAGCCGCAAACGCTCACTGCAAAAGATCATCGCCCTGCTTATGGAACTGACGGTGATTATTTTTCAAAGCCTTCTGTAGAAGACATTTTTGAGAAGGTATATGAGATCATGAATGAAGTAGATCCTGCGCAGTTTCCACAGTTAAAGTAAAATATAATCATACTTAAATAAGAAGCCACGACTGCAATGCACTCGTGGCTTTTTTACATTGATTACTTCCAGTTAAATTCTGAAATTTTTATTCCTCTGAAACAATCATCCTGGCAACCTACAGGCATATATCCACAAAGCATCATGACCCCGTCATCATTGGTGTCAAAAAAGATTTTATTGGTATCGTGATCAACCGTTAGATATTTGGAAAGGCAGGTTGTGTAAAGATGATCAATAGTATATGGCGGCGCCCCTGAATCATGGCTCCCAAGTTCTTTTTTGGTGTTTTCCTCATAAGTTTCGGTAACAGTTCTCGAACCATCTTCTTCTGAAATTACAAAAGCCGCATAATGCCGCTTTTTAACCTTTCCTCCCTCTACTTCAATGGTAGTTTCACTCCCATACCCTGTCCAGGATTGTTCAAGGATAGTATAAGTATAGGAATTTCCCTGCTCCCGTTTTAAATCTTTCCAGGCTGCTCTACTTTCCCGGGAATCATATCCATGTTCACCCTCTACATCAAGTCTACTCTGCATAGTATCTACGCTGCAGGAATCCAGTACAAAGGTGAACGATAGTACAAAAATCAAGTATAGCTTTTTCATAGGCAAAAGTTTTACCTGAAAGTTAAATCATACCAACCAGAAAACACAAAGATTTAAACAATTAATTTTCAAATCATTACACCGAAAAATAACTGAGAAAATGATATTTTTTTGATATCCAGAACTTTGGAAATTGAATACTTCAAAAAGAAATTCAGAAAATTTTACATCCAGGCTTTTTCGGTCACCACCTCGATCTTGTAAATCAAATAGTTAAGAATAAGCTGCACCTCCTCCTTTTTCACCATGGGAAAATCAACATCTCCACCTGCAGAATGGAAAGTAAGGTTCACCAAGCCTCTCTTTTTGTACCATAAAGGTTGTGAAACTGAAACTGCCTGTAACCTAAAAACTTCAAGGTATTCTTCCTTCTGCACCCATACTCCCGAATATTTTATTAAAAACTCTTCTGAAATTCCCAGCTGTAGCCTTCTAAAGTAGTAGAAGTTATAAATACACAGGAGCACAACATATGCTGAAGCTATACCCACAACCCAGCTAAGCATAACAAGTTGGGCATAAAAAAATAAAAATACTGATAGAATGACCAAAGGAATTAATCCCCGGGAGATCCTTCTAATCAGTAAATATTTACTCGGTTTAACTCTAAAATTCTCCCGTATTTCAAACTGGTAAAAATAATCTTTGACCTGCTGCACCACTTTAGGCGGCAAACCGGCGATTTTCACCTGATTCTTTTCAAGATCATTCTCACTACTGGCAAGAGAGATCTTTACCTGAAACAGATCCATTTTCTTCTGAATAGGGTTTGTGAGCACTTGCAGCAATTGGATTCTGCTGGCCTTTAAATTAACTTTTGTATTGTTACGCAGCCCCATTTCAACCTGTAGGGTGTCCTTATACTTCTGCAAATGAAGTCCAAAATATTTTACAACTGTCTCCCCCACCGTTAACAGCATCCCCACCAGCAATAGAAAAATAATGAAGAGGTATTTACCCTGAGAAAAATACACCTGCGGTTCCTGAAGCTGCGCCGCAAGTTCATCGTTAAACATGAATTGCTCCCTTAGGGTAAAATAAAAAGCCACTATGATACCAACCCCACGAAGATAATTGGAAGTAAGCCCTAATTTTACAAGCGTCCATAATTGAACCTTATGCTCCCATTGAGGTAAGACCTTTGCTGTAGTTGCAGGTATTTTTTCAGGATCTTCTTCAACTTCTGCGGAAGTTTCGGCGCGTTCCTCTTCGGCTCGTGCCATGAGTTTCTCGGCCAGGAGATTAGCCTTTTCTTCAGATAGTGCTTTAATCTCGACCTCCTTGTCCTGGCTCCCTGCTGTTTCTACAACCACACTGTACACGCCAATGATGCGTTGCAGAATATTCCTTCGGAAATTTACCTGCTGAATCTTCTCAAAGGGAATATTAATAACGTCAGATGAAAAAACCCCTTTTTGAAGCACAAACTCCTGATTCTTCTCGTCAAGATGAAACTTAAAATTCAGGAAATAAAGGATGCTGTAGCCAAGACTTAGCAACAGCACCAGCATAAGTGCCGCCCCGCCAAAAAACAGCATTCGCTGATCTACTTCTTTAAAGGCAAAATAAAAAACCAGCACCCACAAGTTTCTCCCTATATGGTAAAGAGAGGTCGCAAAGATCAATATCAGCCCCACGCCAGATTGCCGTTGTGGCTCCGAAAAATTATAATCAGGCATGGTTATAAATTCTTCCTGAAATTTCCTCTTTTAGAGAGGTAGCTGTTTCAGGTTTTATTCCGGGAACACTCACATCGCTACCCGATCCTCCGGCGGTGAATACTTTTAAAGAAGAAATATTCAGCATCTTATCAAGAAAAGACCGCTCTACAGTCACATGCTGAATTCTATTAAAAGGAACAACTGTGGTTTTTTCAAACAAAAAGCCGCGTTTAAAAATTATATCCTGTTCCCGCAAGGCATAACCGCTCTTCTTAACATACATCACGTTGTTAAAAATAGACCATCCAAAAAGGAGGACCAGCAGGATTGCGGCCCAGAAAAGATAAGTATGAAATTGAGCAGATAAGAAAGTATACCCCAGGAACAATGCCACAGCAAAGAACATAAAGGAGATGCTGGTACCCACCTGCAACTTCACAAGATATTTTTTTGAAATGGGATGCAGCTTCACTTCCTCAATTCTGGGAAGGGAAGCTACTTCCAACTCAAAATTTGAAAATTCTGAAGAGGCTACGGGATCCATTTTTTATCAAAATTAGGTTTTCTTTTTTCCAGAAAAGCGTTTCTCCCTTCCTTGGCCTCATCGGTCATATAAGCAAGGCGGGTAGCTTCCCCGGCAAACACCTGTTGCCCTACCATGCCATCATCGGTAAGGTTCATGGCAAACTTCAGCATCTTTATTGAGGTAGGAGATTTAGCCAGGATCTCCTGTGCCCATTCATAAGCCGTATCTTCCAGTTCTTCATGCGGAATAACTGCATTCACCATTCCCATTTCATAAGCCTCCTGTGCCGAATAATTCCTTCCTAAAAAGAAGATTTCGCGTGCCTTCTTTTGTCCAACCATTTTGGCAAGGTAAGCAGAACCGTATCCTCCATCAAAACTGGTAACATCGGCATCGGTTTGCTTAAAGATCGCGTGCTCCTTACTTGCAAGGGTAAGGTCACAAACTACGTGCAGGCTGTGCCCTCCTCCAACGGCCCAACCCGGAACAACTGCAATCACGGCCTTTGGCATAAACCGAATTAACCGCTGCACTTCAAGAATATTCAGCCGGTGCATTCCATCTTCTCCCACATATCCCTGGTGGCCACGGGCTTTTTGATCTCCCCCGCTGCAAAAGCTGTAAACGCCATCTTTAGGGGAAGGGCCTTCCGCAGAAAGCAGCACCACTCCTATTGAAGTATCTTCCTGGGCATCATAAAAAGCATCATAGAGCTCACTGGTAGTTTTTGGACGAAAGGCATTGCGAACCTCGGGGCGGTTAAACGCAATACGTGCCACGCCGTTGCACTTTTGGTAGGTGATATCTTCGTATTCCTTTGCTGTTTTATAATCTGGTTTGGTCATAGTGATCTAATTTTACTCAAAAATAAGGCTTTTATATTTTCCTTGGGGAATAAAACCTGCCGCAAGAAAAGCTTTATCTTTCGGAACAATGAAAAATTTGTACGATTTTTGCTTAGTTAGTATCAAATAGGTAACATGAATAAAATTCTAACCCTTCTTACTTTGATCATTTTTGGTGTAAGTGGCTATTCCCAGGAATTGAATTCTTCAGGTACTAATTCTTTTCCCGAATTTGATCAGGCTAATTTTCCTGCGCCGGAAGAAGTATTTATCAACTACACCAGAATACAGCCAGGGCTTTCTGTTCCTGTAAACCATTTCCCCGAAAATCGATTTTCATTAAAAGAAATCAGTTTTGATAAAAAAGTACAGAAGAGGCAGGTGAACCTTATTTCTATGATGGAAAAAGAACGCTATGCAAAAGAAGCGGCTTTAGTTGAAATGGAATCCCCAGCACCTACCATAAGCCAGGGTGAAAAGGCCCTTATAGAAATTACCAATGACATCAGGGTACACGACCGAAGTTCTAATTATGACATTTTTAGTGGACAAAAGAAAATACCGGCTTATGAAGAAATGCGGTCACCAATATTACAAAGCCCTTACCGCTCCCGTTCAGGCGTAAGAGCTTATGTCTCTCCTTATTACTCTCCTTTTTTAAGGTAGATCCCGTTGTCTTTAATATCAACCTTCCTTTGCTTGTAAAGATTACCAAGGGCACGTTTAAAGCTTTTTTTGCTCATTTGCACCTCTTTTTCAATCTCTGTGGGCGAAGATTTGTCGGTCAATGCTAAAAAACCCCCTTTTATTTCAATAAGGTTTAGCAGTTCCTGCGCATTAGGTTCAATACTGCGGTAGCCGGGACGCTGCAAAGTAATATCTATCTTTCCGTCGGGCCGGGTTTTTTTCACATATCCATTAAGCCTGTCGCCAACGTGCAATTTTTGAAAAACTTCATCCTTGTACAGCAAGCCCTTGTGTATCTCGTTCACAATCACATTCCATCCCAATTCAGTAGGATTAGCGATAATGAGCTCTACCTCTTCAAAAGGTTTAATTGTGAGTTCCGAATTGTCTAAAAAGGCATCCAGTTTACTCGACCCAGCCAACCTTTCGGTAAGCTCATCAAGATAGCAGAAAATGAGATAGCGCTCACCCTGCCGCATTTTAACTGCCTGCTCTTTAAAAGGCACAAAAAGGTGTTTTTCGAGGCCCCAATCCATAAAAGCTCCAATCTCGCTCACCTCCACACATTTTAACAACCCGAATTCATCGAGCTTCACAAAAGGTTTAAGGGTTGTTGCCACCGGTCTTTCTTCATGATCCAGATAGACAAAAACGGTGATTTCATCTCCTATTTCAAAAGTTTCAGGTTTGTACTTATTAGGCAACAGTACCTCGTTACCTTCATCATCCTTTAAAAAAAGTCCGGGTTCCGTATCGCGATCTATTTTAAGGGTGTGGTATTCTCCAATGGCAAGCATAAAATAATTTTTGGCAAAGTTACTTATAATAAACGGCTATTTCACGAAGCTAAAATATTCCAGCAACACTTCGTCATTCACCTTTCGAGGCGTGAAAATTTCCAGGACCTTCGGCTGTTCTGAGGTGGCAAAAAAGGCATTTAAGCGCTCCTTTATTTCTTCGGAAGTTTGGGCTTGTGAATATTCAAATCCGTAGAGGTCACAAATAGGTTTCGCATTGAGATGATGAACGGTTTCAAAATATTTTTCGAAGGTTTCAGTATTCTTGTCTCCCGGAAGTATTCTGAAGATCCCGCCCCCACCATTATTTAAGATGATTATCCTAAAGTTCTTCGGAATATAATTGTTCCAAAGCGCATTGCTGTCATAAAAAAAGCTGAGATCTCCTGTGATCATCAAAACCGGTGCTTCTGAAACTATTGCAGCTCCCACCGCAGTTGAAGTACTGCCATCAATCCCGCTGGTCCCGCGGTTACAGTATATTTTTAGGCTCTCTTTCCACCTGAAGAGCTGTGCATACCTGATTGTAGAGCTGTTTGCCAGCTGTACAATGCTATTTTCAGGCACTGCAGGGCAAATAAGCTGCATGGCCTTAAGATCTGAATATGGGATCCTGCCCATATAATCTTCATGTTTTACCTTTCTTCTGCTTCGCACCTCCTGCCAGTATTCGGCATAATTGCTTTCAGAAATCTCTGTGAGCGGAAAAAACTGGTTAAAAAATGAATTTACTGAAGTCTCGAAATGCTTGTTCAGGCAAAAGAAGGTGTTATATGCCTTTTTTGGATCTACATGCCAGTGATGTTTCGGCTGATAGTTCCGTAGAAAAGCTTTGATCTTTTTTGAGATGATCATTCCGCCGAAAGTGAGCAGGATTTCAGGCTGCAGGTTATCAAAAAGCTTTTCCCTGTCTTCATCCTTTTCAATGGGGCCAATAATGGTATCAATGCGAGTAAAGAATTTCTCCTGCTGCACGTTTGAAGTGGTTTCAGTAAATACAATTACTGAAGGATCATTTGCCAGCCTATCGAGAAATTGCTGCTCTACTAAATTTGGGGAAGACACGCCTACAATCACCATCTTTCTCGCTGCCTTGTTCCAAAGATCGGCATAAGCCTGCAACTGGTTTTGGGAGTAAGTTCTTTCAATGATCTCCGGTAAGATCTGTATAGGATTCACCTCTACGTCTTCTACCGTCTCATAAAGCGGCTCATAAAACGGAACGTTGATATGCACCGGCCCCTTTTCTTCTATTGCTTTATTCAGTGCCAGGTTGATCTCCCGCTCGTTGTGCTTCCGACTCTCAAACTGCTTCTGCTGAAGTTTCTTGTCTTTCGCCTCATTTTCCAGCACTAATTCTGAATATAAATTAGCCGAATATAAAATATGGTTTTCAAAAACGTTCTTTTGGCGAATGGTTTGTCCGTCGCCAATGTCAATGCGCTCTACAGGCCTGTCGGCAGAGATCACCACCAACGGAATATCGCTGTAAAAAGCCTCTGCCACCGCCGGATAATAATTGAGCAATGCCGAAACCGAGGTGCAAACCACAGCAACAGGTTTTTGCAGCTGCTGGGCCATGCCAACAGCTAC
>Ga0098067_1000649_pt1 | contig 12552 bp, 10 predicted proteins | sample 26_taG_FD_92578 | JGI IMG/M metagenome (GOLD analysis project Ga0098067, IMG submission 92578) | Marine viral communities from Cariaco Basin, Caribbean Sea - 26_WHOI_OMZ | ecosystem: Environmental > Aquatic > Marine > Oceanic | place: Caribbean Sea: Cariaco Basin | collected 2014-11-09
ACCCATTTCTACTCGAAGCTCAGTATCTGTCACTAGCTTTTCTATAGCATTGGCTAATTCCTTCGAGTCTTTAACTGGAACTAATAATCCCGTCTTGTTCTCTTCTATAGCATCACGGCATCCAGGCACATCTGTAGTAATTACAGCCCTACCACATGCGGCAGCCTCAATTAAAACTTTGGGTAATCCTTCACGATAAGAAGGTAGTACTACTATATTAGAATCTTTAAATACAGTAGACATATCCTCTTGATATCCCAAAACAACTAAATTAGGAATGGTTTTCCATTCTTCAATATCTTTTTCTGTGGCACTAGTATTGTTACCTGAATCCAGATCTCCGACTATTTGATAATTAGCTACTATGCCCTTTTTATTTAACAGCTTAATAGCGTCCACATACTCCGCTAACCCTTTATCAAATAGTAAACGTGCGGCGAAGGTTACTATAGGCGTATCCGTTAAGTTTTCGGGCAAGGCTTGGAAAGTAGATAGATCAATACCTGAACCACGTATGAGCGTAGTTTGCTCTGCTTTGACAGCTTTTAGATCTATTAATAACTGCTTATCATCAGGATTCTGCAATATCACTGTAGTTTTTTTAGAGCGTAAAGCAAGACGGTATAAACCTATACCGACTTTCCGCTTTAAATCTGCTCTAGTTCCTTCTGCTAAAAATAAAGTGCCTAACCCTGATACAGCAGCTACTACCTTTTTAACTGACGTAAAGCGAGAAGCAATACCACCATATAAAACTGGCTTGATAGTTACTAAGTGCAAAACATCAGGTTTCACGTTATTTATAAGTTTCCAAATTTCCAATAAACTATTGAGCTCGCTTGGAACACTACTACCGTTACGGGATAATGATATCTCATGATGAATAAATCCAATTTTTAAAATCTCTTGGACTGCTATACCTTCTCTCGTAGCTACGTGAACAGTGTGACCTTGCTCTTGAGCTGCTAGAGCAATAGGAAGCCGATGCGATAAGAAAAACCATGGCTCATTTACGATATATAGTATTTTCAATCTAATCCCTATTAAAAATTTTAAATTCAGCAAGCTTTACAGTTGGAAAAATAGATGAATTAAGCTAATTTTATGATATCTCATTTAAGTTTAGACTATTTTTGACAATACGAAATTTACCACTCTTCTCACGAAGTATTTCATCAACATATTGAACATTAATCTCTATTTTTTTACCTACTCTTTCTCTTATGGCAGAAAGAAAATTCGACTCTTCAACTTTATTATAGTCGTCAGAAACTACTAGTCTTAGAGTAATTTCAGTTTCAATTTCTTGAATAATTTGAAAGCTTACAATCCCATCAATTCCTTTTGTAGAGTTACTGAGATTACCTAAGTTCACTTTCCCTTTCTCAGAAGAGTAGATAAAATCACTTGATCTTCCCTCGATCTTATCCACTAGAGGGAAACTTGAGCCACACTTACAAACTTTATTTTCTTCGGAGAGTGTAATTCTATCGCCAACTCTATAGCGTACCAGAGGTGTCCCATGAGTTGTAAAAGACGTCACTAATAGCTCACCATCTTCAGCAGGCTGCATATCTTCATCAACCACTTCAAAAATTCCAGTGAGAGGATGTATATGTAAATTACCTTTTGTGCATTCTAATATAAATGGAGCACCTTCAGATGAAGCATACTGATCAACTAGTTTACAACCGAGCACTCGACCGATGATTTCTCTGTGTCTAGGCAGTACTGTCTCAGCAGTGGGGAAAAAAACTTTGACTTTATGGTTTAATCTAAGACCCTTACTATCGGCTATTTCACATATTTCATAGACACTAGAAGGAAAACCTACTATGAACTCTGGTTTAAATTCATTTAGCGACTTCCAATAAACATCAAAATTATTCTGATTAATATGAAAAGTAGAGTAAAATCTAATCTTATTAATGAAGTCATAATGCGAACAAACACCATTTTTAATATCTTTTTCTGAAATTAAGTTTTTACCAGAAAACCAAGCTGTTTTTTTACCTAGCTTATAACCATGTTTGGCTCTAAAGTTATCCAATATAGCAAATCTTTCTTGCATATCTTCTTTCGTATAGACAGTTTTCATCGAAGCACCAGTAGTACCACCTGTAGAGTTTACTAGCCCATCTCTTTCACTTATCGTTTTTATTTTATTTAAATTATCAATAATTTCTTTTTTCTCTAAAACTGGAATAAGTTTTAGATTATTATTTTTTATTGAATCCTCACTAATCTTGTCATCATACCAAGTAGAGTTTTTTTTAGCATATTCTAAGAACAACCTTAAACGCTTATTTTTTTCTTTTTGAATATCGTTTTGATTGGCACTATCCCATTTGGCATAGTAATTACGATATATTTTATATTTACCACTATAACGAGTCTTGTATAATCTTGAATTAGCTAGAGAAATCGCCATATTCTGAACTTTAAGAGGCGTGCTTTTGAATAATTTTTGTAACATACTCACAATTAGTTGCTCCCTAGTAAAATATTTACTTGCAAATAATAGACTAGTTTATGATTGGCTTTTAACTAAGTCTCTACAGCTTTTCCAAAAGTTTAAGCGGCGTTCAGCTAATTTTGATCGATCATAAAGCTTAGATTTAATATAATTCAATTTGCCTTTTTTGTATCTGAGTTCAGTTGAATCTAAGAAATCTTTCATTCTATTTGCTAATGCTGCTGAATCGTAAGATGCTACAAGATCATCTGCATCTAACAACTCAGAAATACCTCCTACATTAGTAGCAACTGCTGGTAATCCTACACTCATAGCTTCTATTAGAGCTCTCGGCAAACCCTCAGTGTAACTGGGTTGAATATACAAATCTAAAGTTTCTAACCAGTTTAATATCTCTGTATTGCCTTTTAATCTTCCTTTAAAGTGTACTCTATCGCTTACTCCTAGCTCTCCTGCTAGTTGCTTATAACTGCTTAATTGCGAACCAGATCCTACAATAGTTAATGTAGCATCATACCCCTCAATTTTAAGACTATTAATAGATTGGATAGCTTGGGTTATTCCTTTGTAATGATTGTTATAATCTCCAATCATACCAATTTTGACAGTAGGTTCTTTTAATTCGTAGCACTCTACATTAAAATTCTTTTTAGGAATATCTATTTCAATATTAGATGCATAACTTTTATATCCTTTAGTAGGATATTTCTCTTGTAAGGCATATTCAGTAACATAGATAACCCCATCTGCATGCTTTATAAAGAATTGATTTAGCCTAAAGAAGAGTTGGGTAAAAACTCTGAAGGGTAAGCTTGGGCTTTCCTTTAAGCTCAGTAAAGCATCTTGAGCGTCTCCAGCCACCTCAATGAAGAACTTCTTTTTATAAAAAAAATTAACTAATAGCCCAAAAATACCTAAAAAGCTAGGAAGCCTTGTAACTATAAAGTCAGCATCTTTAATTTCTTTAGAGAAAATCTTCAAATTATCTATCAAGTGTACTGTAAAAGCTTTTGAGAAAAGCAACCCTTTAATAGGTTTGAATTTTAAATTCGGTAATGTAAATAAGGTTGCCTTATCAATATCACTGGAATACTCCATACGAGTGATAGTAACGATATTATCTTCAGATTCTATATAGCGTTTCAATACGCTATCGGTAATTTTACCTTTAGCATATACATGGTTCTGATGTTTAATAAATCTACAGTCATATATATACAAACATTTCAAGGGATGGTTACTTTTCATTCTAACTGAACCTATGTTAATAGTATGGGAGTAGGTTTATTTAATTCTTAGATTCAAAAAACTAAGTAGCGCTTAGTCTAAAAAATTTAAAGCTATCTTTTAAGTATTTTGCGCTAAAAAATAAATAACAAACTATTGTGACAGCATACATTAATAACGAATAAATATCATCTAAAAAAATATTGGCAGATATAAAGACAGCTATTATTGATATTTCCTTCAAAAAACTAGACCACAAATTAATACTTAACAAATCTTGTATATATAACTCTGCTAGAAAAGATTTAAAAAAACTTAAAAACAGTATTGTATAAATAGCGATATCTATACTTTTGAAAAGAAAGACACTTACGAACGTCGTTAATATACTAACTATAAAAGTCAAAAGATTAATCTTAAGTAATACTGCTTCTTTTCTTAAAACCTTCAAATATGTATTTATCAGTAAAGACATTTTACCTTCAAAGATAATAACTGGATATAATCCCAAGAGGTATCTTAATGAGTCAGAATATTCAGGCAGCCAAACTTCTAAAAATAGTTTTATAGGGAAATAGGAGAATAAGAAAAGAAGCAGTATTAATGTAAGAACTTCTCTAATAGACTTATACAGTTTAGCTAATACATTTTCATCAACTTTCCTTAAAAAAGGGAATAATACTAAACTAACAGCATTTATGAATACCAATATAAAAGTTGTAATGCTTAACATCAAAGATACTTTGCCGAAAACAGCTACATTCCATATAGTTTCTATACCTAGACGTACGTTACCAACAATAAGTTTACTAGCAATATTAGACAACATCAACTTAATACCAACTCTAATATTCTCTAAGGCTTCATTAATAGCTATACTTAATTTAATTTTACCCTTGCTTGTAAATCTTAAAACAATATCACTACAGTAGTAAATGGCTAACAAAAGCGAAACTAATTTCCCTATGACATCTACCCAAATTAAATACTTAAAGCTTTCTGTATTTGATAAAAGCAACAAAATAATTAATATAAAGTATAACACTCTGTCAAATATTGTAATTATTGAATATTCTTTTATTCTATAAGTAGCTTGAAGTAAAAAAAGCAACATGTATCTGATATTTACTATGACCATACAAATCATTGTCATATATAAAACATATAATTTATTAGTGTCGAAATTCAAATTATAGAATACTATAAACCCTACAAGTGCTAGTATTAACTGAGAAATAAATAATAAATAAAATTGTGAAGAGAATAGTTTCTTATCTATTTGGTTATAATCTCTCCCTCCATATCTTAAATATAGTCCATCATTCCATCCAAAATGTAAAAGTCCTACAAATGAAGTGTATAGAATATATAGTTGCCAATATCCATACTCTTCCACGCCAATGAACTTGGGAACAAATAGAATAACTACGATAGATATAAACACAGATATTAAATTTGACAATATTACATAATAAAAATTCTTTATTAATTCTTTTGCCTTACTATTAATACCTATCTTCTTTTTAGAAAACATATCTTATCAACTAACTAAAACTGTGGATTTATCAAAAAATGGCATGAGAACATCTTCAATATGATCAGACACAATAAATGTATAATAAAACCATAGTATTATTAATATTATGACCATAAGTAGGATTAAATACTTTTTAACATATTTTTTATCAAACACAAACATTGAAGCAGCAAACCAAATTAGGTTTAGTAGAAAGATGTTTCGTGCTATTCTAATAAACTGTAAGTTAAACATGTAAAATGGGAAATATATTATACTAATAATATTCAAAGTTAAAATAAATTTATATATATATATGTTGTATTGAACTAAACTACTATCGAAACCTTTATTTAAATAGAATCTATTTTTATCATAGAGCATACGATAAATTTTATAAAGTATAGCAATACTTATAGAATGTAGAAAAAAGGCATATAAAAAACCAAAACGTACCTCAACTGCTCCATAAGCTGCCGTTCTTTCCGCACCGTCTGATATATTCGTTATTATATTAGTGATAAAGCTAACGCTAAAAATGTTAAAGAAAATCAGAAGACATCCAATTAAGCTAAACGCCGCTATAAAATGAGATAACTTTCTTTGGTTATTTAATTTTACCAAAACTAAAGGTAGGTATAATAATGAACTAGCGTGTAAGGTTGAAGCTATTAAAACAAAAAATAAATACTGAAAAACACCTTTAATTTTTTTTGAGAATAGTAGAAAACTTATTCCACAAGCAATTAGCGAAAAGGCTAAAAAACTCCTATGCTGTTCATTATCTATAAAAATAAGGAACATAGCATAGAAAATGTAAAAGTAGTAAGAGTTTTTTCCTGCAACCTTATTAACTAACCTATGAAGAAGTAGCAAAGCTATAAATATAATGGCCGTACGGAATTCGACATAATTAGCTCCTAAAAAATACCCAATTTTTGTTAGTAATAAGTATCCTGGCTCATAAGTTTCTGAATAACTTTTATAGGGTGTAATAAGGTAACCATAGTAATAATTTGGGGTATCATTGGTAATTGCGCCCCTTCCTGTAAGAAAACAAATTATCATAAGGATGATATATTGTAGTATATTAGTTTTAGGTTTTATAAAAATACCAATAATACAAAGTACAAATATTAGACTATATAACAATATATACATTAGCTACTCTTATTAATATTAAATCTAGATAGCCATTCGTCAAAATCATATTTATCTCTTATAATACTATTAATTTCCTGCATTGGTTTATTTAAAAAATCAATGAGTTCTGATTCTTCGTCCACTCCTAATACAAAAATGTTATTTGGTTCGTAAAAATCTCTATTTAATATATTCTTATCGTTGGTTATCAGCTTTTTACTAAAAAACAGAGCTTCAAGCGGTCTTAAAGTTAATCCGCTTTGATTATCAGAGACAACGTCCAGTATTGCTTTGCTCTTGTGGATCTTCTCTAGTATTTCTGAATAAGGGATTCTGTGATTATATTTATAACCTGCTTTATTAAACTTTGAACTTCCCACAATATGAAAGTCGCTCATAATACCTATGTTTTTTAGTTCTTTCTTAATTTTCAATAAATAAGATAGCCTTCCCTTATCCCCGCCAACAAAAACAACGTCATTAGTTTTTTCTTTTTTTGCAACATGTATATCTTTAAAATAATACTGAGTATTATGTTTTAGTTTGTGGTTAATAGCATCTTGTTCATCAAAAACCCATATCTCACAATTTTTAGTTGTAAAACTTTCTAAAGGCTCACTTTTAACAATTGGGTTCCAATACCATACAATTACTCGAATATCAGGTTTTTTTTTATTAATATACTTAACAACTGGAGGGGTAAGTTTTGAGGCATGAATAATAACTGTATCATATTTATCTAAATTATGGACCCATGATAAGTCTAACCATGGATATATAGAACCGACATTAAGCTTGATTTGAAGCCGTCTTATTGCTTTAAACACTTTAGGCATGTTGCGAAAGACGTTAGCAATCGCGACTCCTCTTCGTTGAGCATTTACAGCATGAAACTCATTAGAATCAAGCCACAAAAAGAGAGTTTTATCTTTAATACCCTGATTAATCAACTTAAAAACTCCAATATAAATCGATACTTATTATAAAGTAAACTATTATGTATCGAATGCTATGAATAATTGATATTTAACACATTTAGTAGAGAAGTACCTAAAATTATTTATCATTTAATTGCTTTAAGGTTGGGTATGCGCTGTCTTTATCAGAAAGCAGCACTTTGTCTACAGGCCAATTTATAGATAAAGTGCTGCAATTCCAAGCTACTCCACCTTCATCTAAAGGGTCATAGTAATCTGTACATTTATATACAAAGTCAGCCTGATCTGTTAAAACACAAAATCCATGAGCATAACCTGGTGGAATCCAGAGTTGGCGATGATTATCCTCTGATAACTCTATACCTACATATTGTCCATATGTTTTTGATTTTGGATTAATATCTGCAGCTACATCAAACACTTTACCTCGTACAACACTCACTAACTTACCTTGAGGTTTATTTTTTTGGAAGTGTAGTCCGCGTAATACATTTTTTTGAGATCTTGAATGATTATCTTGGACAAAAGACAGTTCAGTACCTATTAATGACTCATATCTTGCTGCACTAAATGTTTCTTTGAAAAAACCTCTATGATCACCAAAAACTTTTGGCTCAATAATTAAGACACCTTCAAGCTTAGTTTCAACTACTTTCATAACTCCCCTTTCTACTTAATTAAACTAAATAAATATTGACCATAGCCTGTCTTTTGAAGGTTATCGGCGCTTTCTAAAAGCTGATTCTCAGATAACCAACCATTTCTAAACCCTATCTCTTCCAAACAAGCTACTTTTAGGCCCTGACGAGATTCAATCGTTTGCACAAAATGCCCTGCTTCCATTAGAGAATCATGGGTACCTGTATCTAGCCATGCAAAACCTCTACCCAATCTAGCGACATTTAAATCACCTCTTTCTAAGTAAGCATTGTTCACATCGGTAATTTCCAACTCACCACGTGCTGATGGCCGAACCTTTTTCGCAATTTCTACGACTGAGTTATCATAAAAATAAAGTCCTGTAACAGCATAATTTGATTTAGGAACATTAGGTTTTTCTTCGATTGAAAGAGCTTTAAAATCACCATCAAACTCAACAACTCCAAATCTTTCAGGATCACTAACATGGTAACCGAAAACGGTTGCGCCAGATTTTCTTTTACCAGCCTCTTCAAGAATTCCAGAAAAGCCATAACCATAAAAAATATTATCACCTAAAACTAAACAAACATCACTATCGCCAATAAACTCCTCACCAATAATAAATGCTTGAGCGAGTCCATCAGGACTCGGCTGTTCTGCATACTCAAGTTGTATGCCAAACTGATGTCCATCGCCCAATAGTTTCTTGAAGTTAGGCAAATCATCGGGCGTCGAAATAATTAATACCTCTTGAATGCCTGCAAGCATCAGAACTGATAAAGGATAGTAAATCATAGGTTTATCATATATAGGCAATAGTTGCTTCGATACACCCATCGTAATTGGATGTAAGCGACTTCCAGAACCTCCAGCTAAAATAATTCCTTTACGTTTTTTCATATTACCCTCTTAATTTTCAATAGTTTCATAAAGCATTCTAATCACACCTTTTTCCCACTCAGGAAGCACTAAACCAAAGCTATCACTAAACTTTGTAGTATTAAGTCTTGAGTTATATGGTCGTTTTGCAGCTGTCGGATAATCTAAAGTACTAATAGGCTTTATTTCGTTTACAAGTAACTCTGTACCTAGTTTACGAGCCTGATCAATAACAATACTTGCATATTTGTACCATGTAGTCTCTCCGCTTGCTGCTAAATGATATAAACCTGCAAGCTGTGGATTATGAATAGCTTGGAATAATGCATGAGCAGTACAATCCGCTAATAAAGCTGCACTGGTAGGCGCACCTACCTGATCATTGATAATTGATAATGTTTGCCGTTCGCTTGCTAGTCGCAGCATTGTTTTGGCAAAATTATTACCTTTACTTCCGTATACCCAACTTGTTCGAAATATTAAATGCTTACAACCACTGTTTTGAATAGCCTGCTCACCTTCTAACTTACTCTGACCATACTGATTTAATGGGGCAGTTGTATCACTTTCACACCAAGCCCCAGTACCAGTACCATTGAATACATAATCAGTTGAATAATTCACCAACCAAGCATTTATTTTAAGTGCTTCTTGTGCTAACACTTCCATTGCTTGAGCATTAATAAGCTTTACCAGCTCAGGCTCACTTTCGGCTCGATCTACGGCTGTGTAGGCTGCGGCATTAACTATGATATCTGGCTTTAGATCAGCTATCGTTTTTCGTAAACCATCTAAATTAGCTAGATCGCCACACATCGTTTCTTGCCCTAAACGATCAAGTGCAATTAATTCACCTAAGAGTCCAAGTGAGCGTTGTAATTCCCAACCAAGCTGTCCATTTTTACCCAGCAGTAATATTTTCATTCGCTGATGCCCAAGCGCTCACGTTGGTAACTACCATCTTGTACTCGGCGGCACCATTCCATATTATTCAAATACCATTCAACTGTTTTCCTGATACCACTATCAAATGTCTCGGTCGGCGTCCAGTTTAATTCATTGGCAATCTTGCTAGCATCAATGGCATAGCGTAAGTCATGCCCTGGACGGTCTTTTACAAAGGTGATTAATAATTCGTACGGCTGACCATTTGCCTGTGGTTTTAGTTCATCTAAGATGTGACAAATCGTTTTGACAACTTCTATATTCTGCTTTTCGTTATGACCACCGATATTATAAGTCTCACCCACTTTGCCTTCAGTCACCACTTTATATAAGGCATGCGCATGATCTTCTACAAATAACCAATCACGTATTTGATTGCCTTTACCATAAATAGGCAAAGCTTTGCCATCTAGAGCATTTAAGATAACCAACGGAATAAGCTTTTCAGGGAAATGGTAAGGACCATAATTATTAGAGCAATTAGTGACTAAAATAGGGAAACCATAGGTACGATGCCAGGCACGAACCAAATGGTCTGAGCTAGCCTTAGACGCAGAATAAGGTGAACTTGGCGCATAAGGAGTGGTTTCAGTAAATAAATCCGTCGTGCCTTCTAGATCGCCATAAACCTCATCGGTAGAGATATGATGAAACTTAAAATGTTGTTTATCTAGGTCATCAAGTTTTTGCCAGTATTGACGTGCGACTTCTAATAAGTGATAAGTACCGACGATATTGGTATTAATAAATTCAGCTGGTCCATCGATAGAGCGATCTACATGTGACTCTGCTGCTAAATGCATGACAAGATTGGGCTGAAAACTCTTAAATGCTTGCTCTAACGCTTCTTTGTTACAGATATCAATCTGTTGAAACTCGTATCTAGGGCTTTTAGCAATATCTTTAAGGGATTCTAAGTTACCCGCGTAGGTTAATTTATCAATATTTAAGACTTCGTCGTCCGTATTATAGATAATATGACGTATAACAGCAGAGCCGATAAAGCCTGCGCCGCCTGTAACTAATATTTTCATAAAAACCTGCTTATTTTATTAAGTTAAAGACTGTACATACCAAGGCATCGCTTTCTTAATACCTTGAATAATATCGAACTGTGGCGCATAGCCTAACGCATTTTGTATTTTGCTGATATCAGCCTGACTATGACGCACATCCCCTGCTCTAAAATCTCGATAGACGGGTTCTCGAGTGTAGCTGACTCCGTTAGCACTTAAATGTTCTTTAAGGGCTGAAAACAGCGTATTAAGGGTAGTACGACCACCGACTGCTACATTATAGACTTGGTTTTTAGCTTCTTCAGTAGCAGTTGCTGCCAAAATATTAGCTTGTACGGCATTTTCAATGAAATTAAAGTCGCGACTGGTATCGCCATCACCATTAATAAATACCTCATCGCCTGCGATCATAGCAGCCGTCCATTTTGGTATTACCGCTGCATATGCGCCATCTGGTGTTTGGCGTTTACCAAAGATATTAAAGTAACGTAGACCAATCGTCTTAAAGCCATATGTACGTGAGAATACATCTGCATACAGCTCATTGACATATTTAGTCACCGCATAGGGTGATAATGGATTGCCAATAGCATCCTCGACTTTTGGCAATGCTGGATGATCGCCATACGTTGAGCTACTCGCCGCATAGGTAAAGCTAGCTACCTGAGCATCACGAGCGGCTACCAGCATATTTAAGTAGCCAGAGATATTCGTATCATTGGTACTGATAGGATCGGCGATAGAACGTGGCACCGAACCTAGTGCCGCTTGATGCAACACATAGTCCACGTCTGCGCACGCAGTTTGGCAGTTATCTAGACTGCGAATATCACCTTCTATAAAGGTAAAGTTCTGCCATTGGTCTTTGCTGACCAATCCCTGTACTTCATCTAAGTTATGCTGAAAGCCAGTGGCAAAATTATCTAAACCGACTACTTTTTGATTTAGTAACAATAAGGTTTCTAGTAAATTAGAACCAATGAATCCCGCTACCCCAGTAATTAACCAAGTTTTTGGTTCATTAATTAGTACTTTTTGAACTTTTTTATATGCAGTGAACGTCATAACCATTACTTTCCGTATTTTTTATAGAGTTATAGGCGGATATCAGTGTCTTCTTTGGTAAAGACATATTTTAAGTCATAAAGCACATGGTCAGCTTTACCGAGTGCTCTAATTTCCGCTACACCCATATCGATGAACTCATTATGGGCGACTGCCAAGATGATACCATCATAACTATTTGCAGCAGGTTTACTGACTGGTGTCACGTTATACTCACGCTCAGCTTCTGCTTTATCTACCCAAGGGTCATAAACATCAACTTCGATATTATATTCTTCTAATTCATGGACGATATCGATAATCTTAGTATTACGCACATCAGGACAGTTCTCTTTGAAACTCAGCCCTAGCACTAATACTTTAGCGCCTTCTACTTGAATACGCTTTTTAATCATAGTTTTGACCAACTGCGTGACCACATACTCACCCATGCTGTCATTCAAGCGACGACCAGCCAATATAATTTCTGGATTATAACCAATCGCTTGGGCTTTATGAGTTAGGTAATAAGGATCTACACCGATGCAGTGACCACCGACTAAACCCGGACGAAACGGTAAGAAGTTCCACTTGGTACCTGCTGCTTCTAAGACTGCTTGGGTATCGATACCCATTTTATTAAAAATAACAGCTAACTCATTAATTAAGGCAATATTGACATCTCTTTGGGTATTTTCAATCACCTTTGCCGCTTCTGCTACTTTG
>Ga0098067_1000660_pt1 | contig 12407 bp, 10 predicted proteins | sample 26_taG_FD_92578 | JGI IMG/M metagenome (GOLD analysis project Ga0098067, IMG submission 92578) | Marine viral communities from Cariaco Basin, Caribbean Sea - 26_WHOI_OMZ | ecosystem: Environmental > Aquatic > Marine > Oceanic | place: Caribbean Sea: Cariaco Basin | collected 2014-11-09
TGAAACCGACGAACTGCTCGGTCAGTATCTGGGATTCCACTTCGGAGATAGTTACTTCGGTGTTGGCAACTATCCGGCCCGGTGTGCCGGCATCTGCCAGGAGCTGATGGCCGGCCGGGAAAAGCGCAAGGCTCTGGATCTGGGGTGTGCGGTTGGCCGTACGACCTTCGAGCTCGGCAGGGTGTTTGACCAGGTGGTGGGCGTGGATCTGTCGCGGCGCTTTGTGGATGCGGCGCACAGCCTCCAGCAAGACGGAGAAATCGATTATTTTCGCCGGGACGAAGGCGAACTGGGAATGCGAATCACCGTAAGCCTTGAAGAGCATGGCCTGGCGAGGGCTGCCGAGCGGGTAGCCTTTGCCACGGGGGACGCCTGCCAGCTGGCGGAGGAGCATCGGGATTACGACCTGATTTTCGCCGGTAACCTGATTGACCGGCTGCAGGATCCGGGGGCATTTCTGGCGGATATTCACCAGCGCCTCGCCGAAGGAGGCACACTGGTGATCAGCTCTCCCTATACCTTGATGGAGGAGTTTACGCCCCGTGGTAACTGGATAGGCGGGTTTGAGCGTAACGGCGAGCCGCGCACAGTGCTGGACGGCATGCGGGAAGTACTCTCTCAGCACTTTGAGGAAATTCAGCCACCACAGGATGTGCCATTCGTGATCCGTGAAACCCGGCGCAAGTTCCAGCATACGATTGCTGAACTGAGCGCCTGGCGCAGAATTCGCTAACGTCAGGGTGATGAATGGCTGAGCCGGTGGCGCTCAGTCCTTGCGGGTGAAAAAGGCGGTCTGTGAGGGATGACCGATATCAGGTACAAACTCGCCGATGCCGCCGAAACGAACGTCGTAGCCATTACGGTCGGCCACGCCCCGGGCCCAGCGCTGGAACTTGAGCCGGTCCCATTCGAACTTATGGTCTTCCTCGCGGAATTCTCCCGGGGCCAGATCGAACAGCGGGTTGTATTCCCGGTTGGGCGTGGTCATGAACAGGCAGCCCGGTCGGTACTCCCCGAACACCGCCCTTTCAACCCTTGAAAGTTGCTCCGGGTGCACATGCTCAATGGTTTCGACCATTGCGGCCGCATCATAGCCCGCCAGGGCCGCATTGCTGTCGGTGTAGGACCCCCGGATCAGGTGGACTCGGGCAGGCTCTTCGTTGAGGTAGCCTGCCAGTACTGAGCGGGCCTGACGCAGGGAAATGCCGGAGTCTTCCAGCCCGGTAACCGTCTCGAACTGACGATCGGCCAGCAGCCGGTACAGCAGAGAGCCCGAACCGCAACCCAGATCCAGCACTCGCACGGCCCCCGTTGCCTTTAGTGTTTGGAACACGAAATCCAGGCGCTCTTCATGCAGGGACGTCATCTGCGTCATGGTGTTTTCGTTGGAGCCCATGGGCTCGTGCATCAGGAAGTTCCTGCAGTTTGTGGCGGTAAGGCGAGCCGGTGGTCCCTGATATGGCTTGCCAGCGCCACGCCGGTTTCGCTCATGGTGAGATAGGCCTCGTCGGCACCTGCCTCCCGTATTTTTTTGGCTTCATCGGCATACATGGTGTGGGCGACGACGTAGCCGGTAAACCCCATGCGCCGCAACATTCGCGCTGCGATCAGCTTACCCTCGATGTCATTCATGGCAAGGATGACCGCCTCCACTTCAGGCATGTGCAGTCCCTGCCAGAAGGTATTGTCTTCGGCGTCAGCAAAGACGACATTACGGCCTGCTGCCTGGTGTTTCTGTGTTTTCGCCGGGTCTGAATCCAGCCCTATTACCTCAGATTCTGACTCCCGTAACCAGTCGTAAGCCGCCGTGCCGGTTCTGCCCATGCCCATGACCAGAACCCTGGTATTGCCGAGAGAAATGGGCTGCTCGTCCGGGTGACGGGTCTGGCTTTCAAACTTTATCAGAGAGCCAGACCAGCGTTCGTACAAAGCGTGGGCATAGCGGTTAAGTGGCGCGGAAATCACGAAAGACAAGGACACCGTAATCGCCAGGGGAATAAGCCATTCCGGCAGCGCAACACTGGCAACAATCAGGCCGAACTCACTGTAGTTGGTCAACGACAGGGCGCTGAGGAAGCCGCTTCGGGCACGCAGCCGGAACAGCAACAGCAGCGCAAAGAACAACAGGCCTTTTAGCGGTAGAACGATTGCGGCGACCACTGCAAACACCAATGCCTCTCCATCCGGCAGCCCGCCAATACCGATTTGCAGGAAAAAGCCTACCAGGAAAACTTCTTTTACACTCCACAGGGATTTCGCCAGCTCCTGGGAGCGGGGATGCTTGGCCAGCATGGCACCAAACACCAGGGCACCCAGTTCCGAGCTCAGCCCTACCGCTTCGAAGCCCAGGCCTCCGACCACTAGGGCCAGTAACAGTCCGAGAAGGACCAGTAGCTCATCGTGGCCACTGGCGTCCAATAGCTTGAAAAGCAAGGGTCTCAGCAGCGGCAGGCCAAATACGATCAGCGCCCATTGTGACGGAGTCTGGCCAGCGGCAAGGCTCATGACCACCAGCGCGAGCAAGTCCTGCATAATCAGGATGCCGATGGCGACGCGGCCATGAAAGGCCCGCAGTTCCCGTTTGGTTTCCAACACTTTGGCTGCCAGCACAGTGCTGGAAAAAGAAAGAGCAATCGCCAGCATGAAGGCCGTTTGCCAATCCAGTTCCATAAGCAGGTAAAGGCCGGGAGTGAAGACTGCACAGGTGATGCCAAAGTGCAGCAAGCTTCCGCCGATGACCTCGGCGCTGACAATGGAGCGGAGTTTCAGTTTCAGGCCGACAGTAAACAGCAGCAGCAGCACACCCAGGTGGGCGATGTGCGCAAGGACATCGGTTGCTTCAACAGCGATGTTGGTGGCCGCAGCGATGCCGCTGAGCACAAAACCGGCGGTAAGGTAGCCTACCAGGGGGGGCAGGCCAATGGACTTGACCAGCAGGCCCAGGGCAAAAGCAAATGATATCCAGATGGCTTCAGGCATGGACTACGTCACGGTTGAAAGTCAGGGCTAGAGAGAGGCTACCTCGTTTGGGCCAGAAACTCACGGAAGAGTTGTGCCGATTCCTCCGGCACCTCCACCATGGGTGCATGCCCGACACCTTCCAGAAGCACCTTCCGGGCCTCGGGGATCTGTTCAATAAACACCTCCGCATTGCGGTAGTTGATAACCCGGTCTTCCTTACCCCAGACAACCAGGACAGGGGCTTCGATGCGGGTGATGGCCTGGCGGAAGTCCGGTTCGTACCCGGTATCGCGGATGGCGGCGAAGATCACCTGGTTGATCTCCCGATTAGCGATGGCCTTTTCTTCCATTACGTCGTAAATCGGCCAGGGCACAAAAGGCTTTTTCTCCAGGGCGAAGTCAACCAGGCGCCTGAAATCACCTTCCTTGGCGGGAATCAGGGGGTTGTCGCCTTCCACCACCAGGCCCACCAGTTCGCTATCGTACTCGAAGATTCCAGCCGGGTTGAACAGCACAGCGGAACGAATCTGCTCCGGGTAGGTGGCCGCGTAAAGTGCGGTAATGGCGCCGCCCATGGAATTGCCCATCATATGGGTTTGCTCAATGCCCAGGGCCGTAAGGATTTCCGACAGGTGGCCCACCTGATCCTCGAACCGGTATCCCAGGTCCAGGGCCTTGCTACTGTCGCCATGGCCAGGCAGGTCAATGGCGTAGACATTGAAGTCATCGGTCAGCTCCCGCGCCAGACGGGTCCAGTTGTCCTTGTTGGCACCAAATCCGTGGACAAGTACGATGGACTCTCCCGCTACTGCCTCCTCATTGCTCAGGTACGCTATGGTCATCTCACCCACCTGAATACGAGATTCTTCAAGCCCTGCTCCGGAACGCTCCCAACTGATCGCGTTGTCATAAATAGTCTGGCGGGAACAGGCGCTGATCAGCAGCGTGCTGATCAACAGCGCAAGTAAGGGAAGAGTTGTACTTGTTTTCATTCAGGCCGTGCTCCTTGCGGAAGGGTTTCAAACGTCTGTTTGCGAAAGCGCTTACACTACCCCAAAACCACGCCTGGTCAAGGATTCGGCTGAGCCGCTTTGTGAAACGCATCAAAACATCTACTCTATTTAGCGTTCGTCAGTAATCACCACGAGGTTGTCTTCATGAAAATTCGAGCCGCAGTTTTGCAAGCCATCGGCGCGCAGCGCCCATATCAGGACACCAGGCCCCTGGTGATTGAAGAGCTGGAACTGTCTCCGCCGGGTGACAATGAAGTGCTGGTGCAGATCAAGGCCGCCGGCCTTTGTCATTCCGACCTCTCCGTTATTGACGGGAACCGCCCCCGGCCAGTGCCCATGGCTCTGGGCCATGAAGCCGCAGGTATCGTTGAGGCCGTGGGCAACGGCGTCCACGACCTGAAACCGGGCGATCATGTGGTTGCGGTGTTTGTCCCCAGTTGTGGCCACTGCGCACCTTGTGCCGAAGGGCGCCCGGCCCTGTGTGAGCCTGCGGCAAAAACCAACAATGCCGGCACTCTGGTCAGCGGTGAGCACCGGTTACATAGGGCGGACGGCACGCCGATCAATCATCATCTGGGGGTATCGGCCTTTGCCGACCATGCGGTGGTGTCGCGGGATTCGCTGGTCAAGGTTGATGCCGACCTGCCTTTTCACCACGCAGCCCTCTTTGGTTGCGCAGTATTGACGGGCGTGGGTGCGGCAATTAATTCCGCCGATATCAAGGCAGGCCAGACAGTCGCCGTCATCGGGCTGGGCGGTGTCGGTCTGAACAGTGTGTTGGGAGCCCTGGTGGCCGGCGCCGGCGAGGTGATTGCTATTGATCTGGATGACAGCAAGCTGGCGCTGGCCAGAGAGCTTGGTGCCACCCACGCTTTCAACTCAAGTGAAGAAGGCTGTGTCGAAAAAGTCAGGGCTCTCACCAATGGCGGGGTGGATTGTGCAATCGAAATGGCCGGATCTGAAAAGGCGCTGGAATTTGCCTATCAGATCACTCGCCGTGGTGGTACTACGGTTACTGGTGGCCTCGCCCATCCGGAAAAGAAAGTGTCTATCCAGCAGGTGAGTCTGGTGGCAGAGGAACGCACCCTGAAGGGAAGTTATGTGGGCAGCTGTGTGCCGGTTCGGGATCTTGCCCGTTATGTCACCCTGTTCCGTCAGGGCAAGCTGCCGGTGGACAAATTGCTTAGTGATACCCTGACGCTGGATGAGATCAATGAAGGGTTCGAGAGACTGGCTTCTGGTAAAGCCGTTCGTCAGGTGGTGCTGTTTGAGTAAGGCCTGGTGCCACAAAACTGGTAAGCGGAGAAATCTGTGCAACGACATGAGTTTGGTATTCTCTACCCCATCACTACCCGGTGGATGGATAACGATATCTACGGGCATGTGAATAACGTGACCTACTACTCCTACTTTGATACAACCATTAACCGGTACCTGATTGAGGTTGGGGGGCTGGATATCAACCATTCGACAGTGGTCGGATACGTGGTCAGCTCCAGCTGTCAGTTCAGAAAACCGGTGGCCTATCCGGATGCCCTCGAGGCCGGGCTCAGGGTGGTCAGGATTGGAAACAGCTCGGTCACCTACGAGCTGGGGCTGTTCAGGAACGGAGAGGCGGCCCCGGTTGCGCTCGGTGAGGTGGTCCATGTGTTTGTTGACCGCCAACAGGATCGTGCGGTGGCAATTCCCGAGGGTATTCGAGAGGCGCTTGAGCGGATCCTGGTGGTCTGACGCGCTACCCGCGTGCCTTCATCAGAAAAGCCCGGCGTGACCGGGCTTTTCTGGGCGGTTTTTCGACATCAGGTCCCGGCAGAGTTTTCCCGGGCGATGGCCCGATAGGCTATGTCCTTGCGGAAGAAAACACCCTCCCAGCGGAGGCCTGCAGCCACGTGGTAGGCGCGCTGCTGCGCTTCAGTCACGGTCTTGCCAAGGGCTGTTGCGCAAAGTACGCGGCCCCCGTTGGTAAGAACCTGCTCACCGTTAAGCCGGGTTCCGGCATGGAACACTTTCTCACCGTCGGTTTCCGCCTCGGGTAGCCCGGTAATCACATCCCCTTTGTTGTAGCTGCCGGGATAGCCGCCCGCTGCCAGCACAATACCCACGGCCGGGCGGTCGTCCCAGTCTGAGCTGCACTGGTCGAGTTTGCCGTCGATAGCTGCGCCGCAGAGCTCAACCAGATCGGATTTCATCCGCAGCATGATGGGCTGGGTTTCCGGATCACCGAAGCGGCAGTTGAACTCGATCACCTTGGGGGCGCCCTGAGTGTCGATCATCAGGCCGGCGTAGAGAAAGCCTTTGTACGGATGGCCTTCTGCGGCCATACCGCGAACCGTCGGATAGATGACTTCATCCATGATGCGCTTGTGGATCTCGGCTGTGACGACAGGAGCCGGAGAATAGGCGCCCATGCCACCGGTATTGGGGCCGGTATCACCGTCCCCTACGCGCTTATGGTCCTGTGAGGTGGCCATCGGCAATACGTGCTCACCGTCGACCATAACGATGAAGCTGGCTTCCTCGCCCTCCAGGAACTCTTCGACAACCACACGGCTGCCGGCATCACCAAACGCATTTCCGGCCAGCATATCGCGAATGGCGTCCTCGGCTTCTGCCAGGGTCATCGCTACGATGACGCCCTTGCCGGCGGCCAGGCCGTCGGCTTTAACGACGATGGGGGCGCCTTGCTTGCGTACATAGTCCAGCGCCTGATCGACATCGGTGAAATTGCCGTAAGCCGCGGTGGGAATTTTCTGGCGTTCCAGGAAGTCCTTGGTGAAGGCCTTGGAGCCTTCCAGTTGAGCCGCGCCAGCGCTGGGACCGAACACCCTCAGGCCACGCTCCTCAAACAGGTCGACAACGCCGGCCACCAAGGGCGCTTCCGGCCCCACAATGGTCAGGCCCACGTTGTTGGCGGCGGCAAAATCCGCCAGGCCCTTGAGGTCCATTACGTCGATGTTGATGTTTTCCAGGCCCGGCTCGCGAGCGGTGCCGGCGTTGCCAGGCGCGACAAATACCCGGTCTGCATCCGGGGACTGGGCGGCTTTCCAGGCAAGGGCGTGTTCGCGGCCGCCGGAGCCTATGACGAGAATGTTCATGGTCGGTTCCTGTCTGTCGGATTAGTGCCTGAAATGACGCATCCCGGTAAAGACCATGGCAATGCCATGCTCGTTGGCCGCATCAATGACTTCCTGGTCCCGCATGGAACCACCCGGCTGGATAACGGCCGTGATGCCGGCCTGTGCGGCGGCGTCGATGCCATCCCGGAACGGGAAGAACGCATCGGAAGCCATGACCGAGCCTTTCACGTCAAGGCCTTCATCGGCGGCCTTGATGCCGGCAATTTTCGCGCTGTAGACCCGGCTCATCTGGCCAGCCCCCACACCAATGGTGCGGCCGGCCTTAGCGTAGACGATGGCATTGGATTTCACATATTTGGCCACTTCCCAGGCGAACAGCAGGTCATTCAGTTCCTGCTCGGACGGCTGGCGCTCAGTCACTACCTTGACGTCTTCCATGGCCACCATGCCCAGGTCACGGTCCTGTACCAGCAGGCCGCCGGTCACGCGTTTGTAATCCATGGATCTGGCGCGCTCGCCATCGAATTCGCCACAGGCCAGCAGGCGCACGTTCTTTTTGGCGGCCACAAGTTCCAGGGCTTCCGGCGCTATGGTAGGGGCAATGATGACTTCCACGAACTGGCGGTCGATAATGGCTTTTGCGGTTTCGGCGTCCAGCTCGCGGTTGAAGGCGATGATGCCACCGAAGGCTGATGTCGGGTCAGTGGCAAAGGCCAGGTCATAGGCCTGCCGGATATCCGCGCCAATGGCCACACCACAGGGATTGGCGTGTTTGACGATAACACAGGCAGGGTCGGCGAACGGCTTGACACACTCAAGCGCCGCATCGGTATCCGCCACGTTGTTGTAGGACAACTCCTTGCCCTGCAACTGCTTGGCTGTGGCGATACAGGCTTCCCGGGGGTGACGCTCGGTGTAGAAGGCTGCCCGTTGGTGGGGATTTTCGCCATAGCGCATGTCCTGGACCTTCACGAACTGGCTGTTGAAGGTACGGGGGAAATCCGCGTTGTCGTTGTCGGTGGTGCGCCCACCCAGGTAGTTGGCAATCGCGCCATCGTAGCCGGCTGTATGTTCGAAGGCCTTCACGGCAAGGTCAAAACGGGTTTTGTGGGTCAGCTGGCCGTCGTTGGACTCCAGTTCTTTCAATACCCGGCTGTAATCCGAGGTGTTCACCACAATCGCCACATCATTGTGATTTTTTGCGGCTGCACGAACCATGGTCGGCCCGCCGATATCGATGTTCTCGATCGCCGTTGCCAGGTCGCAATCCGGTTTGGCTACGGTTTCTTCAAAGGGGTAGAGGTTCACAATGACCATGTCGATGGGGGCAATGCCGTGCTCTGCCATCACCGCATCGTCAGTGCCGCGCCGGCCTAGTATGCCGCCATGGATTTTCGGGTGGAGGGTTTTCACGCGGCCATCCATCATCTCCGGAAAGCCGGTATGATCGCTTACCTCGGTAACAGGTACCTGATTCTCTTTCAACAACCGGAAGGTGCCGCCGGTGGAGAGCAGTTCGATGCCGCGATCGGTCAGCGCACGGCCGAATTCTACGATACCGGTTTTATCGGACACGCTGATCAGCGCGCGACGGACGGGAGTATTAGCCTGATTTGCCATGGTTCACTTATTTCTGCTGGGTATGAACGAATGAAGGCCTCGCGAATGGTGTCCGGGAGGCCCTCGTTTCAATCGGGTAGCTGGATTATAGCAGACCGTACTGCTTAAGCTTCTTGCGCAGGGTGCCGCGGTTCAGGCCGAGCATGGTGGACGCCTTGGTCTGGTTGTTTCGGGTGTACTTCATCACCTGTTCCAGCAGCGGTGCCTCTACTTCAGACAAAACCAGTTGGTAGACCTCGGTAACCGGGGCGCCGTCGAGCTGCGCGAAATAGTTTTTCAGGGCCACCTCCACGCTGTCACGCAAGGTAACGGTGTTGCCACTGCTGTTCACCGTCTGCAACTGATGAGTGTCATCGTTGGCGGGTGCTGTCAGATTGTCATTAATCAAAGTCTCAGCCGTCATGCTGCGAATACCTCTCTATTTCGTAAGCCTGCAAAGTACTGTTGAATGCTGTCTTTCTGCTCCAGCGCGCAGTCGATGGCGTTGAAGCGTTTGCGGAATCGTTTGTCTTCGTCGTGGGACTGCAGATACCAGCCCACATGTTTTCTGGCGATACGAACACCCATGGTTTCCCCATAAAAGCCGTGCAGCGCTTCAAGGTGTTCGCGGAGCACCTGTTCCACCTCGTCCAGCGGTGGCTCCGCCAGATGCCTGCCGGTTTCCAGAAAATGCAGAATTTCCCGGAAGATCCAGGGCCTGCCCTGGGCACCGCGCCCAATCAGCAAACCATCGGCGCCGGTGTGGCTCAGTACATGCCTCGCCTGCTCCGGCGAGGTAATGTCACCGTTGGCAAACACCGGAATCCCGACCCGGGATTTAACCTCGGCGATGGTGTCGTACTCCGCCTCGCCCTTGTAAGCATCCGCACGCGTTCGACCATGGATTGCCAGCGCCTGAATGCCGGCGTCTTCTGCCATACGTGCAATCACTGGTGCGTTCCGGTGCTCCCGGTCCCACCCGGTTCTCATCTTCAGGGTTACCGGGATGTCCACTGCGGCCACAACGGCTTTCAGAATCTCCCGCACCAGGGCTTCATCTTTCATCAGTGCGGAACCGGCGGCCTTGTTGCACACTTTCTTGGCCGGGCAGCCCATATTGATATCGATGATCTGGGCGCCGAACTCGGCATTCAGTCTGGCGGCATTGGCCAGCATGTCAGGGTCGCCGCCGGCAATCTGCACCGACCGGGGCTCGGGTTCACCCTGATGGTTCATCCGTGTTCGTGATTTGCGTGTGTTCCATAGTTTGCTGTCCGCAATGACCATTTCCGAGACTGCCAGCCCGGCACCCATACGCCGACAGAGCAGGCGAAAGGGACGATCCGTCACCCCGGCCATGGGCGCAACGATCAACGGGTTGGGCAGGGTGTACGGCCCGATTTTTGCCGTTGGCAGCATGGTCTGAGTCCGTGTTACAGCGGGTTAAGCGAACGCCGGATCTGAGCGGTTGCTCAATAAGTAACCGATTCTGATCCGAAGGGCGGTAATGATACCGCCGGGAGAGATGCTATTGAAGGGGCGAAGTCATGAAAAAGTTGATTATTTTTCGTCCTTTCTGGTTGACTTTCAGGCAATTCGATGGCGGTCCCCGCTCTTTGGGGAGTGAGGACTTGCTTACTCCGGATTGGCGCGAAAGGCGATATTGTAGTTCACCGCATCTCTGCCCGGGTCCCGTATATTAATGACGATTCTGACCGGCGTATCCGTTGGCATGGCCTCCATTCCCAGGCCCTCGCCGGCGAGGTATTCATCCGGGGTGAAAACGCTTTGGGCAACCACATCACCGTTCAGGTTCGAGAAGGTCAGTGCAATGGCCGGAAATGGTTGCTCGAAGTCCGCCCGGTTGATAATGACGGCGTCGACCACCAGTTGGCTGCGGTTGTCCGGGTCTGTTCTTACCACCAGCTTGCGGCTCTGGATGGCATCAACATTCACCAGGGGCTTCAGCTCGCAACCGGCGATTTCGCAGCCAGTCTCATAGAAGGGGCGCAGTTCAGGTATCGAAGAAAGGCGATCGAACTGGAACCAGGTCACCTGTGCCACCAGAACGCCAATCAAGGCCAGCACCACCAGAGTCCAGAGTGCTGTTCTGAGGCCACTGCCGCCGTTGCCGCCAACGGAAACAGGTTCTCTGCGAAGATTGGTGTAGGGGGAGCTTGCCGCCGTCATAGGCTCGTCAACAAACAGCTCCTCAGGCTCATCTGCCGATTGCGGGCTCGCCTCTTCCCGTTCTGGTGGCGCCTTGGTGGGCTGGGGCTTCGATGGCGCCTGTTCTTCCCGAGGTTCTTCCTTCTCCGCTGAAAAACCGGCTATCTGAGGCTCAGGCGGTTGCTCAGGCTGCTCCTCTGGCTGGTCGATCACCGGCTGTGGGGCAGGCTCCGGTTTCCGTGCCGGAGCATCCTCGGACAGCATCGCCTCCGCCCAGCTTTCGTCTATTGTTTCCTGGCTGTCGTCGTCTTCGCTCTCGAAGCTGCCGCTCTTGCGTTCATCGACTGTACGAAAACTGTCGCTCAGTTCGTCCTCAGAAAATGTCAGTTTGGTACCGGCGTAGGGGCCTTCAGCGGCATCTTCTTCGGGATTGTCGGCGAAAATCAGGTCGTCATCTGCGGTAAAGTTCTGGTCTGATGGGCGGTCCTGTTTTTCTGCAGCTGGGGCTGAGACTGGTGAAGGGGGCGTGGTTTCCGCGCCGGAGGCGCCACTTCTGACCTGGTGTTCCACCGCATTGAACACCGCCATGCAGTTGCCGCAGCGCACTTTGCCGCCGGCTACGCTAAGCTGGGCGTCGGTCACCCGAAAGCGGGTGTCGCATTTCGGGCATCGTGTCTGCAGGCTGCTCTGGGTCATGCTTCATTCCTGTAAGCGACGTCGCTACGAGTCACGGAGTTTAGTAGGTTCAGCCCTTTCCGTCACCTGTCGTTGCGCCGTCCTGTGAGCCGTATCCACTCTTCACGCTGTTGCGGTTCGTCCATCACAAACCAGGGTTCGTAAGCTTCCATGACTTCCCTGGCCTGGTTGGAGAGTATGCCGGATAACACGATGTCGCCACCAGGTTTGACCATCGCAGCCAGCCTGGGTGCCAGGCCAATCAGAGGCTGGGCAAGAATGTTGGCCAGCATGATATCGGCCATCGCGTCGGGTTCATCCGCGGGTAAGAACAGATCAAGCCGGTCTTCTTCAACCCGGTTGCGGCGCGCATTTTCGCGGCTGGCTTCCAGTGCCTGGGGATCGGTGTCAACGCCGATGACGTGGTCAGCGCCCAGCAACAGGGCGGCAAGGCCAAGAATGCCTGAGCCGCAACCGTAGTCGATCACCTGGCGTGAGGCTACGTCATGGCCGTCCAGCCACTCCAGGCAAAGCGCCGTGGTGGGATGGGTTCCGGTGCCAAACGCCAGCCCCGGATCCAGTAGCAGATTGGCCGCGTGCGGGTCGGGAGCATCGTGCCAGCTGGGCACGATCCATAGCCGTTCGCCGAAACGGAGTGGCTTGAAATCCTCCATCCACTCCCGTTCCCAGTCCTTGTCTTCCACCAGGGTGACGTCTATGTCTGGCAGCGATTGCTGTGTCTGCTGGTGCCAGGCATTCTTGACTGCGGCGCAGAGCTCGTCGATGTCCCGTTCCGAGCTGAACAGTCCGGTCACGCTGGTCTGGTGCCAAAGCGGAGTGGTGCCGGGGTCGGGCTCATACAGTGGCTGATCGGCGGCATCTTCCATGGAGACGGCTTCGGCGCCCATCTCCA
>Ga0098067_1000661_pt1 | contig 12396 bp, 7 predicted proteins | sample 26_taG_FD_92578 | JGI IMG/M metagenome (GOLD analysis project Ga0098067, IMG submission 92578) | Marine viral communities from Cariaco Basin, Caribbean Sea - 26_WHOI_OMZ | ecosystem: Environmental > Aquatic > Marine > Oceanic | place: Caribbean Sea: Cariaco Basin | collected 2014-11-09
TGTCTTTGTTTTTGACACTTTTAATCACTTGTGCTCGAAAATCTGCTGAATAGGTCATTTGTTATTCTGCCATTTCGCTTGTTTTAAAACGATTGTATCTTATTTAAAAAGAACTGACTATATGTACGAATTGCGTAAATTTAGGTCTCATGGTTATTTCGATCATTAAAAATCTAGAATTCAATCAAAAAAATAGAATTTTCTTGTGCTAGAAAATGTAGTTATTCAAGTATATTTTCTAGCACAAAATTGTTTTATTAAATCATCATTTGCATTTTAAGCTAGTCATGTCTTATAACATTAATTTTAAAAATTAGTATGTAGCAAGTATATAAGTTTCAATAACCTATACTCGATAACTGCATAGTTTGATATCTAACGACATATGTCGTATTGAGGGTTTTATGAATAATGCAATAATAAAAGCAATTATTATTACTGGTGTAATTGTCAGTGTATTAAGTGGTTTGATGGTTTTAGAGATGAATGAATTGGCACCTGCTTTTAAACAGACGGGACAATTGATCTTTTATGTCGCAATTACTTTTGTTTCTATTTTTTCTAGTGTTGTAGTTGCTGCTATATTATTCCATCGTAATCGTAAGAACCCACGCATAATGGTTAAACGAGCAAGAATAATTTACGCTACATATGCTGCTGGTATATCTGCGTTATTGTTCATTCTACCGAACTTTTTACTTAATAAATCAGCGGCTTCTTGTATCAAGCCTAATATATATGCAGTAATTTCAGACCCTTTAAATATCAAGGTTTGCATGAATATTAAGTCTATTTTATTCGCCAAACTTTTACCATTTACAACGCCACTATTTTTGGGAAGTTTAATAGTAAGCGCAATCGTAATTATGATGATTAGTGTGCTTATCTATCTGCTAGTCACTGCTAAATTCTTATATGGTAATAATAGGTAGGCTATACAAAGGTCTTATTATCTAAAATCGTATAAATCAATCAGCATTAGTATAATTATTGTATCTAATAAAAAGATTTCATTGTCTAAATTTAGCAGGAGTTTGTCGTGTCAAATGTACTTATTGGGGTTGGTGGTTCAGGTCAGCATATCATTCACGCATATTTACGTGTATTAGCATTAGGTAATGCTGGATCTATAGATGTTCCACACGTCTATATTATTGACGCTGATGCTCAGTCTCAACAAATTGCCAATAGAAGAAGCCAGTTGGTACCAGACATTCAAAGCCTTCATGAGTATCTGCGTCATAGAGGCATTGGTAATAAGACCAAAGAGGCTAATTTTGATATTATTCGACCCTATAGCCAGAACTTATCTTCTAGCAGTGATTTGACCGTCAAAAACGTTCTATTAGCACAAAAGAGTAAAACGAATGAAGAGATAAAAGCCTTTTTCTATGAAAAAGACTTGAACATAAAAGTCTCAGAAGGAATGCATGCCAATCCAAAAGTAGGATCAACCATATTTGGTGAGAAGCTTGGACGTGTACTTGATGGCAGCGGAAAAATTAATACAGCTAATAAATTGCTATTACAGCAAGAATTCTTGTCATTGTTTGATGATGATGTGACGGGTATTAATACATCAGATTGTAATATTGTCATTGTAGGCTCAGTGTTCGGCGGTACTGGTAGTGGTATTATTCCAACATTAGCTCGTACATTTAACGAGATCATCAACAGCTCAAGCTCAGGACGTGCGATTAATTTAGCAACGGTGGCAACGTTACCATGGTTCCAGCTTAAACCTGGTGAAGATGGCTCAACAGGCAGCGCCTTTGATGTTGGAAAATTAAAGCGCAATACCGCCTTTGCGCTCAGAAACTTCCAGTATGAATTGCAATCTAATAGTAATAATGCTGTCAGCTCTATTTTTATTCAATCAGGTAGTATGTGGCAAGATATTCAAAGACCAAGTGCAGGAGACTTTGATCAACCGGAACATACACACGTGGTTAACTTGCTGGCAGCAAATGCTGTTCAGAATAGCTTTGCTAGACATTTTACCTCAAACGAATTGTATATGCCTATGAGTCAACTCTCTCATGAGGTGCGTAAAGGGCATTTTCATCCACATACTTCGGCTGCTTTACAATTCGAAGATTTTTCAAAGAATAGAACGTTCGTTAGTCTTTGGATGTTGCTGGTAAAAAACGCATTAACCATCTTAGTTTTGCAAGCCTTTATCGAGGTGCTAAATGGATATGCTGAAGGCGAGATTAACCATGCTGTATTAGGGGATTCTGCTGCTCAGTACGACACTGTCAAAAAGCTATTAGGCGAAATTAGTGAGCGGTTTGGTGTGAGTCTTGAGAGCAAGAAAGCTTGGTTCGGTCTAAAGTCGGTGAACTTTGTACCAAAAGTTGTAGCGACTAATCTAAAGGATGCTTTGCTTTTTGAACAAAAGCAATATCAAGACAGCTTAAAGTGGCTCTCAAAGCACGACTATGATAATGAGAATGCCTCAGGTATTATCCCAGCGTTTAGAGCCTACCATAATATCAATAGTGCAGATAATGCTAATTCTTTATGGTCGCAACTGGTTGGTGCAAATGACCAAACGGGTTTTGAAAAAGATGAATTGTGGCAATCATGTGCACTTAAAGTCTTAGAGAACACCGTTGTAAATGATCAAGGTGCTATTGATACTACGCTACAGGCAAAAATCAATAGCATCATAGAGCAAGGTGTCACTGATACGAGTAAGTATGCTCAATTAGCAAGTAATATTGCTAGCTCAGTCTTTAAAAACCTCAACGATTATGTGAAACCAGCAGAGGAGTTTGGGGAGAAATTCTCTGAGTTCCGCACTCTTTCTGATACGGCACAATCTATTAGCCACGTTCAGCTACAGATGCAGCAACAAAGAGATAAAATTGCCCATTACGGCGCGATGGATTGGAACTTGCAGTTAGCAGGCGATGTAGCATCGTTAGATATTATGGATATAGATCATCCTAAGACACTTCGTTGGTTGGATGCATTATCGCCCACATCAACCACTTCCAATCTTATTAACACGATTCAGTTAGATGAGAGTATCGCGCAAGGTGTTCCTAATATCTTAGCGTCGTTTTTATTACAGAAATGGCGACTACAGATTCAAAATGATATTACTGTCTCACAGTTAATAGAAAGTAACCATACTGAATATTATAAAATCGTTGCCAATAAATTCCAAAGTACAGAGATGGGCTTATATCTGTATGCACAGCGTGTCATTGAAGCAGCGTTCTGGTTACTGATAAGTGGTTCGACAGAGGTAGTTTATACTGCCATACCATTAGATGAGAACAATGCTTATCATCGTTGGCTCAAGCGCGAGCTATTGACCCAAAACTGGTCAGATAGTGAACTTGGTATGATAGTGACCAATGACTCAGAGCGGACACCATTATTTTTATGGAATGGCTATTACTGGTGCTTAGCAGCAAACAGTACTGCGCAAGAGTACTTCGCAGGTTTACTACAAAACATGCAACTCCCAAGTCTGCGTTATAGATATGCTGATTTGTTCTCACGAAAAGAAAACGGTGATAAAAACAATATTAGCTCACTAGATAAGTTCTTTGCTGGGCAGTTGAATGCCTTAAGAATCAGACTAAAGAACAGTCCTAGTGCGAATAAGAATCATAATGAAAACATATTATTAACCGCCTTAACCGGTATATTGACTGATCTACCACCGCCAGCGCCTCCTAGTGTCGTGGCGCCGATTTACCCTGCGCTAACCTTGGGTTGTCGTAATGTCGTGACGCTTAGTGAAATTGGCACTTCAAGCTCTGTAGTCAAAACGAGTGGTTATTTAGTTAGACACCCGCAGGTAGTCATGTTGGATAAACTACCTGATAACAATGGTAACGTGGTTAATATCCAACAATTCTTACCTGTTAAAAAAGAGTACTGGCTTGAACCTGAAGTAATAGAGCAATTGTCTAAACCCAATGGTGAAGCGGTTCATACCAAAGTAAAATTTAATGGTGAGAGTAATAATGAGTGTTCAATACAATATACCAAACTGTATGTGCCAGAATTAGGATGGATGGAGTTCCCACATGGCGGCGATGCCAATCAAACTACTATTGCGATCACACCTTATGACTTAGCCTTTGGCGTTGGCGTCTGGCCAAACTTTAAAGTAGAAGGCTGGAACTACTACTTTATAACTGTAGATATTGAAAAGCGTAACGTGTACGAAGATTTAGCCAGTAAGTTAAATACCACGCTAGGCTCAGACAAGATTACAGTCACGGTATATTCTCAAGATTTAACACAATCTAAAGTATTTGGCTTTGATGCCATTCCCTTAAAAATTGAGTTTGTACCTGCCATCATAGAGCTGTCTTGTGGCGATACAGTGATTGCTACGCAGCCAATTATATTAAATGAAAATCTAAAATCAGGAAACAGCCATATAAAGTGTATTGGCTTAGATTTTGGTACTTCTAATACTTGCATGGCTAAGGCATACAATGAACAGGGTCAGATTAAACGCGAAAATCTCAATCTTGCTAATACTGCTAATGAATCAAGAATGGAATGGTTAGTCTATTCCGAAACTGATGATATTAAAGGACAAGAAGAGTGGTTAAAAAACCGTAGCGCTTATTATTTACAGCGTCAGGCAGATGTAGAGCAGGGTGCTAGCTATACCATTCCTAGTGAGATTTTACTCGGTTTGAGTAATCGTACCAATCCAGACGGCAGTAATCAGACCGATGTTCAGCTAAAAACCATGAAAGAGAATGCAGATAAAGGTCAGGTACTTATCAATGGCCTGAATTTAAATGCACCTATTTTTACTCCTTTATGTAGTGATTTTTTAGGTGTGTCAAATTCAGATAATGAGCGCATTAAGTTCTTTAACAGTTTGCTTGAAAGTAATGATATACAGCGTATTTATGGAAATATTAAGTGGCCTCAAGAGACAGGAGGGAGTGATTATCCCTTGTCTAGCAGACTGCGCTCTATCTATATTGAGCAGATGCTGATCGGAGTGTTAGCGCGCTTAAGATATTCTGGTGTGACAGATATAGACTATGTTTATGTTACTCGTCCTGACGCCTTCATGTTTGAAAATACGACCTTTGCTAATACTTATGCACGTGATATGAAAACTGTATTGAGCAAGCTGGCTGAGAAAACAGGTATCACGGTCAAAAAGCCAGATGTCATAGAGGTTTCTGAGACCGAAGCTGCATTGCAGATGTCTATGATCAATCCTAACGAATCTTATGTCATTATCGATATGGGCGGCGGAACAACGGACATCGACATCGAGCTAACATATACGGATTATGATGACGCAATCCAGCGCTTAAAATACTCTAGTAGTATTAAATGGGCAGGTAATGATTTATTAAGTGCGATGCTAAAGCCTGAAGATAGCCCGATTCGTAAATTCTTAGAGCATAAAGTAAACATACAATCGAAAGATACTAATGAGAAATATTACGAGACTTTGTTAACTTCAGTTATGAAGCTGCAAATCCGAAACGGTATCCGTATCGTTGATGAGTTACCTACTGATCCAGGTGCAGTTTCAAAGGTTGCTGAGATGTTCTTTGAGAGTATTTATGAATACATCTTTGTAAAAATAAAATTGCTACTACAGCAAGCTGGTTTCAAGTCTATTGATCATCTAAAGAACCAAAAGCTAAATATCGTACTACAAGGTAACGGCTTTAAGCTGAGCGATTACTTTAGCCATGATACGCATCCGCATCCTGCTATCAACGAAGGTCATTATGCTCACGCAGTTTGGGATACCGTATTTGCGGATTATTTTGGTAGTGATGAGATAACACTGAATGTTAGCTATAGTGAGAACAGCAAAGAGCATATGATTCGTGATGGCGCTGGTGGTATTGCTGACCAGATGTATAGTAATAAGATTAGTAGCGTTTTGGAACATCCGAAAATGTTATATCCACCTAACATGTTTGATAAAAATATGACAGATATTCCAATATTGGTTGATTACGATAAGGATGGCGCTATCCCACGTCTTAACGATAGTCTGTCAGATAAAGAAAATCTACTGCCTCTATTAGAGAGTCTATTCCCTTACACTAAAAAATATTGGAATAATGATATCGAGAAGGTTGCATATTTATTTATCAACAACAGAATTGGCAATCTTAATTTTTATGACGTAAATGCTATGTATCTGACGGGTTCAGGAAATGGTAACGATCATTGGAACTTTAACTCAGCGATGCATCAGAAGTTACAGGGTAACTAGGAATATAATAATGATAAAAAACATCTGTAACAGTGAGCTATTTGTACCGCAAAAAGCAAAAAAAATTAGGCTGGTTTTAGCTATTATGGTGGGGGCAGCACTGTTGCCCTTATCGGCGATAGCAGAAATAAATCAGCGGCTAACAGAAACTTATGCAGAAAATATCGGTGATGCGCCTGAAGGCAAAGTGACTGATATTAATGACGATACTCTCAAAGCAAAAAATACAGGGGCATCAAATAGCGCTAACTCAGACGCTATATCAGTTAATGTGAATGATAATAATAGCAATGAAAGTACACAAAAAAACGATACAACTACTGTTAGCGTTCCGACGCAGGAGCCCATTGAGGGCGCTAATCCTATTGGTGGTAATGACGCTGCCAATACGACGGCAGCTTTAGATAGTGTTAATGAGCGTAACTCTGCTAATACCGAAGAAAAAGCTGTCGAACAACAACCAAAAATCGATAAAAAAACTCCATTTTGGCAGGATATGGATTATCTGTTAATTGGTGGATTAGCTTTACTTCTTTTAGGTGGAGGGTTATTGCTTTTCAGAAAAATCAGTAGTCTTAATGCTGAAAATCGAAATTTAAACCAAAAGAATAATATGTTGACCAGTAATCTGACTAGTACTAAGAAACAGCTAGAACAAGCCAGTAGTAAGAATGCAGAGCTTGAAGCTGACTTCAAGCAACAGCTTGCTATACATAATGAGCACAATAATGACACTAGCGGTGCTTTTGGTATCGCGTTACCTGTTATCGATGAGCTCATGGTAGAACCCGAGATTGAAGATCTTAATTCAGCAGATCTTGAGCAGCTATCTGATAGTATCACCACATGGTTTAAAACCAATCGTGGCAACACAGAAGTGCGCGAACTTGTCCCTAGTGATATTCAGCAAAAGCTTGACCATCTTAGCTATAAGATTGAGTTATGGGTAGGTAGTGATGGTGTTGACTCTGTTGAGCTGGCATCAAATACCATGCGTGCCGCTGTGATTAGCTTGACTAGGCCTGATCGACAGGGCTTTGCTTATTGTTATAAAAAGCCAAACTCGTTATCTAATGTTTGGGCCAACAAAGCTTGGTATAAAGCCCAGCGCACAGAGCGTACGCTTGAGGTAATCGGCAAACTCTTGGAGAGCAATTAATGCAAACACAATTGTCAAAGTATGCTAGCGCATTGAGTGCCGCCCTATTAGTTAGTGGGCTTACAGGCTGTAGTGATGAGCCCGAAGCAGTTGCTACTGAAGCGCCTGCGGCAAAAGTCAATGCTACGCCTAATTTTATGCCACCATTAAATTTGGACATATTACCCAAAAATAATAGCCCCTCAGCGATCGATTATATTATCGATGGTTCAGCAAGTATGTGTGGTTATTTTAATGCAGAATTAGATACTACTGAACAAGCCATTCCTATCACTAAGTTGGTTCAGGCTATTCAATCTGTACTCAGGACGAATGATCGCATATTGATATTTATGCAGGGTGAGGCGTCAGATAAAGCAACTTACATTCCCTTTGAGAAATTCGAAAATCAATTGATGCAAGGTAAGTGTGATTTAGGTGGGCAGTACACTGAGCTTGGTCTTATTCTTCAGGATTATAGAGAACAACCTGAACTTCAACAACGCTCAGTAGCGATTGTTTCAGATATGCACTTATTGCCTGCTGAGAGAACAACCTTTGAGACGCAGTACGATGCATTCCTTGGTGCCTATGTGAGTGCGGAAAATATCACTTCTTCGTTGTCTAATGGTATCTTATCGCTTCGTTCGCCGTTTGTTGGAACTTATTATACGGTAAATAATGCGCCTAAGATATTAGAGCAGACACAAAAGCATCTACATTTTTTCTGGTTGGCAAAACAAGCGCCAGATGCTGCCCAGATCGAAAAAATACAACAGAATTTAATTGATGCTCAGACGCAATTTCCAAACAGCGTTATTGCTCAGGCTGAGTTTTTACCACAGCTTAGACTCTTGACAGATGATGCAAAAAGTTATGAGTCATTTAGCTCGCCTGCACCAATTATAAGTCCAAAAAACATTATTGATTTGTCTATGGCAGAGCATAAACCCTATATTAGTGCATTCGAAGCTAATAGCTCTCTTAGTGAAGAGCAAAAGAACTGTTATGATATTAGCTGGAATGAGAAAAATGACATTGTCTTTTATCCTTATCCCAATCCAAAAACCAATCGCGACAGGATTTGTCCCGACGGTTCATTATTCCGATCCAAAACAGGCAGTACATTAAGATTAAACTTGCCACTGCAAAATGGCTATAGTGTGACGCCTAAAGCGCCAGTAGAGGAAATAGATAACTACCTATCGATTCCTATTATAGAAGCACAAAAATCCTGTATTGGCGTAAGCTCGGGAATGGCAGATGCCCAAAAAAGTGCTCAAGGTTTCGCGCTACAATATGCTGCTGATAGTACGGCTATAAATACAAACTATTATGCTCAGTACTCTATTGAGCGTGATGGTTGTAGTTCTGATTCGGACTGCAGCAACCTTGTGGATAAGACTTTTCAGTATAATCAGTTGATATCAAGCCTTGCTAATAAGTCGAAACAGCATATCGAAAGTCTTTATCCAAGGACTATCAATATTAATCTAACTTGTGACCCAAGCTAATGATAGATGATGACATATGGGTATTATGGCGGTTGTCGACTCAACAACATTTAGACAACAATAACTTTGAATGCAGTTTAATTTTAGAGAGTTCAGATTGTTCGCCTCTTGAAGTTATAGATATTAATATTGCTGAAGTCCATAAGAAAATTTGGTTACGTTTGGTGCGTAAAGAAGCACCATTCGATACTATTAGCGACATCGATATTCCAATAAAAAATAATCTATCGCTGTTTTTATCTGGTTTTATTGATGTTGAGGCACTTATAAATCTAAAACCAGACCTAGCATATATCTATTTGTGGGCATCAGCAAAACATGAAAAGATATATTTTGAAACGTTGTACCCATTAAGTAAACTAAACGAAAAAGCAGAAAGTCGAGACTTTAGTAAAAACTGTATACAGATATACCCTAAAACTCCCTCGCAAAAGTATGTTGATCTAGAAGATAAAATGCTGGAGGCAAATGATTTATCACATTTATTAACTATCATCCAACACCAAGTTGAAGAGGTTATAGTAGTAAAAGAGCTCGAAATAGCTAAAGAGCTTATAACAGAATCTGAAGTTGATCTAGACAGCTTTAATCTTGAAATGCTAGATAGTAATGATGTGGATTCGGTATGGAGAATATTTTCTAAGCAAGACTTGGAAGATTTGGTAGAAGGCTTCAATGATTGGCAAAGAGTACATGGCAAAAATACGCTGATTGCAAGATTGCCAAAAAGCTTGGTTGAAAAATTAAGTGGTGAGTTTAGCATTGTATTTTGGACTAGTGGGCAAGGAATTAGTAACATGATTGTAGATGATAAACCGCCTAGACATACTATGGTGTTAGGTATCACTAACCGCTCGGGTGATCAGGGTATCGGCTATTGTATACAAAGACCAACAAGCTTGGATAAAATGTGGACGCATCAGAAATGGCATAGTCTTGAATACAGTAACAGTGAGATTTTAAAAGTAGAGCCAGTTAGTTTTTAAGACTCAACTCTATATGTACATCCATTTATATGGTAATGACACGACAGGTATGCTGTCTAGCAGATTGCATAAAATAATACACAATGTAATATGGCTTAATTCAAATGAATAAAAACCTTCAATATACGTTAATGAGTTTTACAGGCATTCTGTTGATGGTGATTGCCTCGGGTGCTTTCGATTCTAATAATGATGATTATTATGAGGATACAGAGTCTGCTGGATTATATGAGATTGGTGAACCGATTGAGCAACAAGCAGAAGAGGTCGATGCACAAGAAGATATCGAGGTTGCTGTCAATACAGCAACTGATGAACAATATATTGAATGGGTTGACCAGCTGGCTATAGTGGATGCGCAGTATCCCAACGATATGGAACGTTTAGAGAAGTATCAAAGTCTACTTGATGATAATAAAAATCCTTTTGCACCAATCTTGCTGGCCAGCACTATCGTCAACGTTAAGAACCAATCTAGAGATGTAGATATATTTGAAGAGTGGTTAGCTAGTTTTGGATTTGATGTTAGCTCAATTGATAGTCTTGAAACCTTGGCAAATAACCAAAATGTTAATGCAATGTTTTTACTGGGCGTTTATTACTATCAGGTACAACTTTATGATCAATCTAGATCTTGGCTTGAGCAAGCTTCAAACCAAGAGCATGCAGGGGCAATGAACCAATTGGCGTGGGTATATAGAGAAGGACTTGGTGTTGATACAGATCTAGATTACGCAGTAACATGGCATCGTCATTCTGCTGAGGCTAATTACCCGCGTGCGATGACCAACTTAGCTTATCTTTATAGTATCGGTGAAGGCGTTGAAAAAGATTTAGACACTTCAGCTATGTGGTATAAAAGAGCCGCTGAACTTAATAGCGCTTCAGCGATTTATGCAATAGCGACTTACAGCCTAAACGGTACGGGTGGTATGCAAAAAGACGAACAACAGGGCGTTAGTTTATTAATGGAATCCGCAAAGCTTGGGCATAAGAGAGCAATGTATGCCATAGGAAAGCGCTATGAAAATGGTGAGGGGTTAGAGGTGAATCTGGAGGAAGCTATTGATTGGTATAGTGAATCTGCAAAGTTGGGCGAACCTGATGCTATTCAAGCTATGAATCGATTAAATTATTAATATTTTTGAGGCTTTAGAAATTAGTGATGTCTTATATTCATCATAGATGTATTAGTAAATATTTGGATATTAAAGGCTGTAGCGGAAAGTTTAATAGTAGTAAATTATATTGCAGCAGTTAAAGTTAATTAGGGACTAAGAATTAATGAGATTTAATTTATTGTTGTACGTGCCAGCATTGGTCGATAATCTTGATATGGAATACGGAATTTTTATCCAGCATCATTTGATGGATGACGCTGATGTTGAATTGAATTACTTTGACTTCAGCAGGATTAATTCAGAAAACTATGCCTTAGATATAGTAGATAGAAATGAAGTCACTAAAAAAGTAAGAAAAGATTGTCTGGTAGATGGTTATACGCTTAATAGTCATTATTCGATAGATTTAGATAAAGGTTTTAACAGAAACATAAGTAGGGACGAAGTTAGGCAGATATTTATATGTTTTAAAAACAATTCAAAAGAACCTATCGATGCTTTTATTCGTATGACTCACGATGGGGAAACCAACAACTATCGTATTAAAGATAATTTGGTATTCTTTCAACTTTGGGTGGCTCCAGAGATGGCAGGTAGTTCTGATATTGCCTTAAATATAGGAAAAGTTAATTATACGAACTTTGATTACTTTTGTGAGAGTATAAAGACAGAGGTGAATAATCAATGGCGCTTGATGTTAAATAAGAAAAGAGACATCAGTAAAAAGAAGCTGGTTACGCATAACAATGTTACTCATGAGCAATCAGAACCCATTCAAGAACCACAAACACAACCTAAGCTTGAAAGGATATTTGCACAGCCAGATGAAGTTCCTGATCATATACGCGTTATACAGACAGATTCGCAAGAAATTCTAATTCCACAAAGTGTCAACATACTAGCCGATAGTAGAAATGGATCGAATAGTTTTAAGATAATCGCTTATATTTTACTAATTTTAGGAGTCTTATCAATTTTAGGAAAAATATTTAGTGGTAATTAATTGACTTGATTTAATTTTTAAAAATTAAGAACTGAAGTTTTGATGCAATTAATCAATTACTTGTTTAATTATTTGCTAAGCAACATAAATACATTGTTAGAAGTCAATGAACTTCTGATTATGTGGAATATGTAATTAAGAAACATAATATTTTTTCTTAAAATTTAGCTAGTATTTTATAAATAAAATTAAATTATTTTAAAATAAAGAGAATGATATTATAATTATAACTTACCCAGTAGACTTTTGGACCAAAATCATTAAAAGCATTAAATATAAAGAAATGAGCATTCATGAAGATTATGATTTCTGGATTAATAATACATTTTAGATGGTTTAATTAAATTTGGTTTACCTTTAATTATCTTACTAATTTTTTAAATCTATAGTTAAAAA
>Ga0098067_1000662_pt1 | contig 12388 bp, 7 predicted proteins | sample 26_taG_FD_92578 | JGI IMG/M metagenome (GOLD analysis project Ga0098067, IMG submission 92578) | Marine viral communities from Cariaco Basin, Caribbean Sea - 26_WHOI_OMZ | ecosystem: Environmental > Aquatic > Marine > Oceanic | place: Caribbean Sea: Cariaco Basin | collected 2014-11-09
ATCGAACACTCACGCCATCGTAGTGTCACGGGGTTTATCACAAACTTGCTGTCAGGTTTAATTGCTTATTGCTGGTTTCCCTATAAACCCACCATCAAAAATATGCCTCAGCAGGGACAGGTAACCACATTGTAAATAGTATCAATGAGTTACAATGTGGCTTATCCCGAACTGGGGTTACATAGCGAATAGTGCTGTTTAGAAAAACTAGGAGATTTTGTGTCAACAACTATCCGCTTACTTGCAGCAAGTTATGGCGATTCAATTCTGGTATCTCACTCATCAGGGGAAGGTACTTTTAACCTTCTCATTGATGGTGGGCCGGCTAAAACTTTTGGTATAGGTTCAGGTCGGCAGCGCCTTGGGCCTTTGCGTATCGCATTAGACGAAATAAAGGGAAAAGGTCAGTGTGTGAATCTGGTAATCCTAACCCATATTGATTCTGATCACATTCAGGGGCTTATAAGAGCTTTCAAGGCCAAAGGCTATCTCAGTGATCTTGCAAAGCAAGTATGGTTGAACGCATCTAGCAATATATCAAATTATTTGAATAAGCCAGAGATACCCGAAAATGCTATTTCTCTTAGCGCATGTGATAGCCCAGAAACGAGTATTAGCGAAGGTAAGACATTTGAACAGGTTCTTTCCGACTTAGATTGTTGGAGACGCAAAATAATTGTTGCTGGAGAAGTAATAACTGAAGGGCCTTTTAAGTTCACAATTCTTTCGCCTACCGACAATAACCTTAAAAAGCTTAACTGCATATGGCCTTATGAGCATTTTTCAGCTAATACGGCAGGTGGAAAAAATGACCATCACCAGAGCATAAGCGAACTTTTAGAAAACGATACTTTTTCTAAAGATAGATCACCTACAAATGGTAGTTCAATTGCTTTCATTCTCGAGGTAGGACAAAAGAAAATTCTTTTTCTAGGAGATTCATATGCTTGTACCATAGTAGAATCTCTGGAAAATTTAGGTCACACTAAGGAAAATAAACTTGTAGTTGATTATGTAAAACTGTCACATCATGGTAGTAGCCGTAATACTAGTGTTGAAATGCTTGATCTTATTGAGTGTAGGTCGTACCTAATTAGTACTGATGGTACTAGACATGGTCACCCTCATAAAAGAACCTTGGCAAGAATACTGGATGCACATTCAGAAAATATAATTTATTTCAACTATAAGGATGCGTTTAAAGGAATTTTGTCGACTAGTGAAGAAATGAGTTACCAGTCGAGGTTACGATGGCTTGATAGAGAGATCCAAATTTAGCATGATGGATATATACCAGTTAATGAATACTCACGCTGTTAAGGTAAATGGTGGTAGCGGTGTGCTAGTTAGCGCACTATCTCACGATTACTCTTATGTATTGACAGCTGGTCATGTAATTAGAGATCATCAAAAGCATGAGATCTTAAATTATAGGGGTGACAAGATTGATGCTATTCAAACGTATTCGCATCCTGATATAGATTGTGCAGTAATTAAGGTTCCTTATGAAGCAGCTATCAATTTAGAATTGCATATAGGTGAAATACCTCATGAAGCTTCACTAATGATGGTTGGATATCCAGATACTCGCAATAACGAAACAGATTTTGATAAGAAAGTTAAACAACAAAGTGCTTCATTCAGTTCGTTCATAGAAGATGAAATTGTAATACGAGCAACTGAAGGAGTCGATAGGGAGATGATCGAAGGTTTTTCTGGTGCAGGAGTCTACTATGTAGGTGATGGTTATCCGCGCCTTATTGGTATCGAGTACAGTATGGATGGACCAGAGTCTGAATGGTATTTGGGTAACCTTAAGTGCAATGCTATCCGTTGTTATGAGGAATTAATTGAGACCAATTCTTTGGAACCTATAAGACCTAGTTTTCTTGAATGCTTTTCTAGATTAAGAGATAAGACATTTAACTATGATGTTCCCGGCACTAAAGTAATCTCCCATATTAAAGAGGAGTTTGGAGGAATTATTGACGAAATACTAGAGGATGAGTTAGTAAAGCCAAATTTAATACTTAATAAATATAAAGCTGCTTTACTGTTCCCTGAAAAGCAACACTCATCGCTTCTAGATATTAAGTTATGGATATCTTACTTGGAATTTATGACTATATCAGTTTTGCTTGATGATCCAACTAAAGCCGATTCAGACTATTTTTCTGGGCTTGATAAGAAAAGAAGAATGGTTTTTAGCAATAGTAAAAAAAATTGGATATATGATCTGAGAGGTTTGTTCAAGATAGCAGATTCTATGTTAGATGAGGGAGGAGTGTTAGTTATTGATAACTACGAACCTTCACCAACTGTGATACCTGCAGACTTCCAAAGGGAAAGTGTTTTGCAAAATATCTCGAGACCAAAAGTTACTGGTAGCAGATTGAAAATAAATCAGGGTTCGGTGAGTAAATACAATTCATTCAATTTTGCGCATATTCGAGCTCTACATAGAAGATGTTTAATAGAACGTATAGATGAACTTCATAACGCAGAACCATCTGAATACCTTAATATGCTGCGAGAATTTTATAATGTCTATGTTAATTAAAGATTTCGATTTGTCTGAAATAAAGTCTAACTTTCCATCTGTTAGCTTTGAGTGCTATGCATCTCGAACTCAAGCCTTTATAAATTGTATATCTTGTGAGTTTAAGTCCGCACAAAGTCTTGTAGAACACTGGGATTCTATTCAAAATGTTGTTTCTGTGTATTATCAGCCAAAGACTGAAGCGGAGTTGTGGAATTTATATTTGGTGCTTATTTGTCCTGAACCAGTTGATGTTAGACATAAATATATTATTCAAAATGATACTTATATCGCAAGGAAACTGATCGTAGAAAATGAGTCTGTGCCTGTTGAAAGCTCAAGGGCAATTCAGATTCTTAACAATGAATTATTGGGTTTTGATCTAAAGACTAACTTTAATGAAGTGACAGTAGATTGTAATTATAATTCAACCATAACTGATTTACTTTTAGATATTCCATTGGATGCGAGCGTTAGCGCTCGGAGCATTCGTGAAAAGAAGGTTGAGCTTCTTATTAACTATGTAGGCAAGTTATGAAACTTAAAAAGGTTACTATTGAAGCGTTCCGTGCTTACAAATATAAGGCTGATGGCACCTTTGATTTTACGATTGATGGCAATAAACCTTCTAACTTTGTCTCCATTTATGCACCGAATGGATTTGGGAAAAGTTCATTTTACGACGCCGTAGAGTGGGCGCTTACAAACAACGTTTCTCGATACATTGGTGATACTCATAAGAAGAGTAATGATGTTGCAGCTAGAAGTACAAAGTTAGATGGCGTACCTCAATATATTCTGAAAAATAAAGATGTTGATAGCACTGTAGAAACATCAGTTCTGGTCAGCACGACAGAGAAAGACTTTCTACGTAAATTGAATAATACCCGTGTGGACTCGCGTGACTTTAAATTTAAGGAGAAGGATACTGAAGAAGGTACAAAGAGCTTTAGAAATATTATTCTCTCTCAAGATTCCATAGATCGATTTATTCGCGAAGTAAAACCAGAGGATCGATATGATTCATTTATGGAACATTTCGACGGTAACGCTGAAAAAGCTCGCAAAAATTTGCATATCATGGCACATGAAGTCAATTCTAAACTTGTACAGCTAAAAAGTAGACGTTCAGAGATTTGCTCACAGATAGTTAATGATGTTAATGAAGACGTTTTTGTTGAATATAATAATATAGTAGGCCATCTCCTATCACTTGGAGAAACGATACAACCTATATCTTCTGATTTTTCCTCAATTCAGGAGCTTGAAATTGCTTCGTCTATTCTTTCAAGGAAGCATCAGCTCAACTTCGAATATAAGCGTTTTGATGCTCTCGTTAAATCTTTACAGCAAAATTTGGATAGAACTGAAGAAATAAGTGATCTTCTACTTAAAAAATTGGAGCTTGAATATGAAATTAAACGAATTAGTAAGGGCGTTGAAGACAATCAAAGATATCAAGAACTCTATCAACTATATCTGAAAAAAAATAAAGATAAAAGTGTAGTCCTAACGAGAGTTAATGAACTTAAGGAGTTGGAGTCTGAACTGCCACAGTTTATAAAACTTTATTCAGTTCTTGAACAATGTCAACTAGAACAAAAAAATACTTATAGTGCTAAAGTTGAATTAGAGTCAAGAATTGAAAAAGAAGCGTTTAGTCTGAAAGGTATTAAGACCTCTATTAGCGACCAGCAAATTAATCTACGGAATTTGAACGAGCTGCAGGCGAACGCCAGCAATGTTTATGTTGAAATAGCAAGTGCTCGTCAACTGATTTCAAGTTTGAAATCAGAGATTGAAGCGTTAGATAACATGATAAATATTGATCTGGCATCTATAGATGCGAGGCGGTTTGACTTAGGTCAGATTGAGTCTTTTGAAGTTAGTGTTGACGCACTACTTTTGAGTGATACTTCATTTCTACATACTGATAGCGCAATCATATTTGAGCTTTCAGAGCTACGCTCCAAGTCAATGAGCTATGAAAAACACTTAAACGATTTGCTAAATATACAGGATGCTCTCACTGAGCAATCAAGCACTATTAAGCGTTTAGTAGGATTAGGTCTTGAACATATTAGTCTTCATCCAACAAAAACCTGCCCACTTTGTACGCATGAATACTTAGATGAAGAAGATTTGAAGAGTGCCGTTATTAGCAATAGTATTGCTTCCGATGCTTTGCAAAGTAATTCTAAAATGATTGAGAATGCTTACCTTTCAAAAGAGGGGGTCGAGCAAAGAATAAAGGAAATACTAGCTGAAGTTTCCAAAAGGAAAAATCAAGTTATAGATAATATTAGATCCACTATTCGGGAATTAGAGGAAAAGATTAATAAAAATAAAGAGTCTCGTTTACATTTAAACGCGAAACTGTCAAATGCTTTTGAGAAAATGTCATCACATAACGCTTTAGTGTTGAGTCTTGAGCCAACTGCTCTCGAAGTTCGTTTGAAAAAAGATAAAGAGGCTACGACTGAACTGCTAAGTAAGTTGGTCGAAGACAAAAGTGATACTCAGGAAAAGCTAGAGAACTTAAGATCAGAATTGAACGACTTGGTTGTACAGATAGCTTCTTGTCGAGGCAAAGAGCTATCTATCAAACAAAACGCACTGTATATTAAGTTTGATAATTTCATTCGATCCAATGCTACAGATATGAATAAAGTTTCTACCGTAATATACAGCTTTCTTTCAAATAGTACAGCTACGCTGGAGATCCTTAAACAGGATGTGATGGATGCGGAAGAACGCTGTCAGTCGCTAAAGACTGAAATTGAATCTGAAGAAAACTGGCTTGATATAGAGTTTTTAAAAGCTCGCCAATCTGCATTATCTTCAAAAATTTCTGACTATAATGCTCAGATTACCCCCTATTTTAGAGTCTTATCAGAGCTAATTGGTGATGCAAAAATACAGACTGAAGCAGAGTTTAAAACTAAAATTGAGAAAAAAATTTCTACTGTTCGTACCAACCTTGAAAGAGTTAATAGAATACTGATGTCTTATGAGTTATTAGAGAATCAACTTAAGACCTTAGTACCTCATGTCCAGAATATATCAAGAAGAAAGGAAATTACCCAAATTGAGGTGGAAATAGGCAAATATTCAGAAGTCACATCGATTTTGGAAGAGGAAATAAGAAATATTACGACTTGTTTGGAAGATCAGATAAGATCTTATTTCTACACTGACCTAATCAATGTAATTTATCGAAAAATTGATCCTCATCCTGCTTTTAAAAAAGTTGAGTTTTTTCCTAAGTTTGTTATGGGCGAGCGTCCTCAATTAAATATTGTTATTTCAGATGAGCAAGGAAATATAGTTTCGCCAAACCTCTACTTCAGCTCTGCTCAATTGAATATTTTAAGTTTGAGTGTGTTTTTGGCAAAGGCTATCCATGCCAAGCATAACGGTAAGCCACTTGATGTAATATTAATTGATGATCCAATTCACTCAATGGACTCTATCAATATTTTGTCGATGATCGATATGCTTAGGAATATTTCCGTTCAATTTGATAAGCAAATTATCATTTCAACTCATGATGAGAATTTTTTCGAACTTTTACAGAAAAAGGCTCCTACAGAGATATTTGGCTCTAAATTTATTGCATTAGAGTCTTATGGAGTTGTTGCTAAAAGCAGGTCTCAAACTGAGCGAGTTTGAGATATTTTCTAACGCCATCTAAGCATTGAGGTAAATTTAATACCAAAACCTAGCTTCCAATAGAAATACCTTACTAGAGCGTCAAACCTGTTCAATCAGTTCATAGCTTCAGCTAATTTAAATCTTTTTGAAGTAATTTCTAATTATTCTGGTTAAATACTAACTATCTTGAAAATAGTTGAAGGCTATATGATTAAACTCTAGCAGATTATAATTACACAACATATGTTAAAGTACTAATTATCTATAACGCTAGCTAGATAGGAAACGAATTGCCATGGCTGGTATCAACAAATTAGAATTATCCGAAGCGGACATTATCAGTAAGTTCATTCTACCTGCCGTCATTAGCTCAGGTTGGGATGACATGACCCAAATTCGCGAAGAGGTGAAGCTTCGTGACGGTAAAGTTATTGTCCGTGGTCAAATGGCAGTACGTAAAACAGTCAAGTCCGCTGACATTGTTTTATATCATAAGCCTAATCTGCCGCTTGCTGTTATCGAAGCCAAAGCAAACAAACACTCTATTGGTAAAGGTATGCAGCAAGCGCTTGATTATGCTGGGCTGCTCGAAGTACCGTTTGTGTTTTCATCCAATGGTGATGGCTTTATTTTTCATGATAAAACCAGTACTACTACCCTCGAAACAGAGATTTCGCTAGCAGACTTTCCGACGCCAGCTGAGCTATGGGATAAGTATTGTCAGTGGAAAGGCTATACGCAAGCTCAGCTACCCATCATCACTCAAGACTATCATGATGATGGTAGTGGTAAGTCACCACGCTACTATCAGCTACAAGCCATCAATAAGACCATAGAAGCCATTGCTCGCGGACAGAATCGTATTTTGCTGGTAATGGCGACAGGAACAGGTAAAACCTATACTGCGTTTCAAATCATTTGGCGACTGTGGAAAGCCAGAGAGAAAAAGCGCATTTTGTTTTTAGCAGATCGTAATATTTTGGTCGATCAAACTCGGGTAAATGATTTTCAGCCTTTTGGTACTGCGATGACCAAAATAGAAGGTCGAACGGTTGATCCAGCCTTTGAGATTCATCTTGGCTTATATCAGGCGTTAACAGGCCCAGAAGAGCATCAGAAGGCTTTTAAACAGGTCGCACCAGACTTCTTTGACCTAATCGTCATTGACGAGTGCCACAGAGGTAGTGCTGCTGAAGACAGTGCTTGGCGTGAGATATTAGAGTATTTTAATAGCGCCACACAAGTAGGCTTAACGGCGACACCTAAAGAGACTGACGAGGTCTCTAATTCGTATTATTTCGGGGACCCTGTCTATACCTATACCCTAAAACAGGGTATTGAAGATGGATTTTTAGCACCTTATAAAGTGGTTCGAATTGATATCGATGTCGATATGCAAGGCTGGCGTCCAACGAAAGGACAGACAGATAAGCATGGTGAGTTGATTGAGGATCGTATCTATAATCAAAAAGACTTTGATCGCACTTTAGTAATTGATGAGCGTACGGAATTGGTGGCACGGACCATTACTAGCTACCTTCAGCGCACTGACCCAATGGCAAAAACTATTGTATTCTGTAATGATATTGATCATGCAGAACGGATGCGCCGTGCTTTGATTAACTGTAATCCAGAGCAGGTCAAAAAGAACGAAAAGTATGTCATGAAAATCACGGGTGATGATGAGTTGGGCAAAGCCCAGCTTGATAACTTCATCAACCCCAAAAAGCCCTACCCAGTGATAGCAACGACTTCAGAGCTGATGACCACAGGCGTCGATGCTCAAACCTGTAAGTTAATCGTGCTAGATCAAAATATCAAATCGATGACCAAGTTTAAGCAAATTATCGGTCGTGGCACTCGTATCAATGATAAATACGGTAAGCTTTGGTTTACGATTCTCGACTTCAAAAAAGCGACTGAGCTATTTGCAGATGAACGCTTTGATGGTGTTCCTGAACGTATCATGACTGTGACGCCATCGCAGATTAATGAAGGGAGCGATGAGCTTGATGAAGTGGTAGATGGTGAGTCAGACGCAGATCTAGATATTGTCAATGGCACCGACCCAGCTTATACAACCCAGAGTGATGATAGGGGCTTTGATTTAGGGGCTGGTATGGGTGATGACATAGATGTTAGTGAGCCTGCTAAAAAATACCATGTGAAAGGCGTATCTGTAAAAGTAATGGCTCAGCGTATCCAGTACTATGATACTGATGGTAAACTGGTCACCGAATCCTTTCAGGACTATACTCGCAAAACCTTCAGCAAGCAGTTTGCTAGTTTGGATGAGTTTATAAAGCGTTGGAACGCTACTGAGCGTAAACAAACCATCATTGATGAGCTGGCAAACGCTGGTATTATTTGGGAAGCATTGCAAGAAGAGATCGGCTCGGATATGGATCCTTTCGATCTGATTTGTCATGTGGTTTATGACCAACCGCCCTTGACCCGACGTGAACGTGCGAATGAAGTCAAAAAGCGCAATTACTTTACCAAGTACTCAGATACTGCTCAAAAAGTACTGAACGCCTTGCTTGATAAATATGCTGATGCTGGTGTAGAAGAAATCGAAAGTCTTAATGTGCTCAAAGTAAAACCACTCGATCAGCTAGGTAGTCCGATGGAAATTGTCAGAGAAGGCTTTGGTAGCAAAAAAGACTATCAACAAGCCATTAGTGATCTTGAAGATGAGATCTATTGGGTACCGCCACCTAAGCAAGCTTAAGTGTTTAAAAAAGATTAACTATAAACTATAAATCTAAGCCTCTTATTGAGGCTTGTTTTATTCCTATCGTATATTTAGACCTACCGTTTATTAAAAAGAGAAACAACATGTCAATCAGTTCAGTTATCAAGTCTATTCAAGATATCATGCGTCAAGATGCTGGTGTCGATGGTGATGCCCAACGTCTAAGCCAATTGTCGTGGTTATTGTTTCTCAAGATATTTGATGCGCAAGAAGAAGCGCTTGAGTTCGAACAAGAAAACTATAAAACGCCTATTCCTGAAAAATATCTGTGGCGTAATTGGGCAGCTGATCCCGAAGGCATCACTGGTGAGGAGCTACTAGAGTTCGTCAACGATGAAGTCTTTGTTGAGTTAAAAAACCTGACAGCACCAGTAGATACCAACCCACGTGGCTTTGTGGTGCGTCAAGGTTTGAGCGATGCCTACAACTATATGAAAAACGGCACGCTGCTACGCCAAGTGATTAATAAACTCAACGAAGTGGACTTCAATCGTTCAGATGAGCGCCATCTGTTTGGTGATATCTATGAGCAACTGTTGCGTGATTTACAGAGTGCAGGCAATGCAGGTGAGTTTTATACCCCTCGTGCTGTGACACGCTTCATCGTTGACCGTATAGATCCAAAGCTGGGTGAGCGTGTCATGGATCCAGCTTGTGGCACAGGTGGATTTTTAGCCTGTTCATTTGATCATGTCAAAAACAACTATGTCGAAACTGCTGAAGATCATCAAGCACTACAGCAGCAGATTTTGGGGTTTGAAAAGAAACAACTGCCACATTTGCTCTGTACGACCAATATGATGCTGCATGGTATCGAAGTACCCGTGCAGATACGCCACGATAACACCCTAAATAAGCCGCTGTCGAGCTGGGACAGTGATATTGATGTCATCGTAACCAACCCGCCTTTTGGTGGCACTGAAGAGCATGGTATCGAAAAGAACTTCCCTGCTGAATTCCAAACACGCGAAACGGCTGATTTGTTTTTACAATTAATCATTGAGGTCTTGAGAGATAAAGGTCGCGCTGCCGTCGTGTTGCCTGATGGCACCTTATTTGGTGAAGGGGTAAAAACCAAGCTAAAGAAAATGCTAACGGAAGAATGTAATCTGCATACCATCGTGCGCTTACCAAACGGTGTGTTTAATCCTTATACCAGTATTAAGACCAATATTCTTTTCTTTACCAAAGGTCAGCCAACCAAAGATATTTGGTTTTATGAGCATCCTTACCCTGAAGGTGTCAAAAACTATAGCAAAACCAAACCAATGAAGTTTGAAGAGTTTCAAACCGAGATTGACTGGTGGGGTGATGAGTCTGATGGTTTTGCCAGTCGTGTCGAAAACGATCACGCTTGGAAGGTCAGCATTGATGAGGTCATCGAGCGTAACTATAACCTCGATATCTCAAACCCCTACCAAGGTGAAGTCATTGATTATGACCCTAATAAGCTACTAGCTGACCATGCAAAGCAACAACAGAGCATCGATATGTTACGCAGCCAGTTGAAAGATGTACTGGGTGCTGCGCTGTCTGCTAACACGACAGAGGACAAGTAGCTATGAATGTAAAAACGAGCTTAGAGATGAGTAAAGACATAAGCAAGCCAGAGCAACTAATTACTGAACATATCGATATCTGGACCAGCGCTATATTGGCTAAATCGACTAGTGGGCGTGGTAGCAGCAAAAAGTATGAGCTATACGGTATTAGCAAATTACGTGAGCTGATCTTGGAGTTAGCAGTACGTGGCAAGCTGGTGCCACAAGATGCCAGTGATGAACCTGCATCTGTTTTGTTAGAAAGAATAGCGGCTGAAAAAGCTTTGTTGATTAAAAAAGGAGAGATCAAAAAGGCAAAGTTACTTCCAGAGTTAACCGAAGATGAAAAACCCTTCGAATCTCCACAAGGTTGGTGCTTTTACCGTTTAGGTGATTTAGTGAAAAAACTTGGATCAGGTAGCACTCCAAGAGGCGGAAAGAATGCTTATGTTTCTGAAGGAATTCCTTTCTTACGCTCCCAGAATGTAAGAAACGAAGGGTTAGATGATAGCGATATAGCGTACATCAGTAGTGAAACACATCAACGTATGAACAATACAATTGTTTATCCTGGTGACATACTTCTCAATATAACTGGAGCGTCTCTTGGAAGATCTATTATCTTTCCTAACACCTACCCAGAAGCAAATGTTAGTCAGCATGTTACGATTATTAGAATGATTGACCCCAATATCACCCCATTTATATATTTATGCATATGCTCACCTTTACTTCAGAAGATTGTTTGGGAAAGGCAAGTGGGAATGGCTATTGAAGGATTAAGTAAAAAAGTTTTAGAGCTCTTCGAAATACCTATACCTCCACTAGCTGAACAAAAACGCATCGTCGCTAAAGTCGATGAGCTGATGTTGCTATGTGATCAGCTAGAGCAGCAAACCGAAGCCATTATCGATGCTCACGCTACGCTTGTAGAGGTATTATTAGCCACATTGACAGACAGTGCTGACGCGGATGAGCTGGCACAAAACTGGTCGAGAATTTCTGAGCATTTTGATAGCCTATTTACTACTGAGCAAAGCATCGATGCGTTAAAGCAAACTGTTCTACAACTAGCTGTAATGGGTCAGTTAGTTCCACAAAACCCGGATGATGAACCTGCTTCGGTATTGTTAGAAAAAGAGCGGTTGATTAGAGAAAGTAAAATTAAACAACCTAGCTCATGGCTTGAAATTACCGAAAATGAAAAGCCTTTTGAATCACCGGAAAGTTGGATATGGTTACGGTTTGGAGATGTATATCCGTTAGAATATGGAAATAATCTCCCTAAGCCGAAGCGCTCTAATACAGGAGAGTACAACGTTTATGGCTCAAATGGTATTGTAGGCTCTCATAATGCAGCCTGTGTAAAGTCTTCTTGTATTGTGGTAGGCAGAAAGGGTTCAGCTGGAGCTCTAAATATATCCCTTGATGATGGTTGCTGGGTAACAGATGTAGCTTATAGCTGTATTCCAATCAAAGGCATTGACCTATATTTTGCTTTTATGCACCTAAAAACACTCGGGCTTGATAGTTTAGGTAAAGGTATCAAGCCTGGCTTGAATAGAAATGAAGCTTACTCATTACCTGTAGCTATTCCACCTCTAAGTGAACAACATCTTATCGTTGCTAAAGTCGATGAGTTAATGGCTATTTGTGACCAATTAAAAGAGAAGCTACAGCAGTCTCAAGAGACGCAAGTTCAGCTTACTGATGCGTTGGTTGATCGGGCTTTAGAGTGAGTTTTAATGTTAGAGCAATCACGTCTTATATGTTTTGGTACAACTAAAAGAAATAAACAAGACCTTCTATTAGCAGTGATATTTTAAAATCAGGTATAATAACCTTGTATGTATAACCCATATTGTGCAGAATTAAAAGTGCACAATGCTATTATAGCTG
>Ga0098067_1000663_pt1 | contig 12363 bp, 11 predicted proteins | sample 26_taG_FD_92578 | JGI IMG/M metagenome (GOLD analysis project Ga0098067, IMG submission 92578) | Marine viral communities from Cariaco Basin, Caribbean Sea - 26_WHOI_OMZ | ecosystem: Environmental > Aquatic > Marine > Oceanic | place: Caribbean Sea: Cariaco Basin | collected 2014-11-09
ACCTGTTCGGACAATCCATAGAACAGCTTCGATAAATAGTCGATTATTTACCGCTGTTCTACCAACATCGGTCTCTTTACCTGCACAATACGGTGCTATCTTTGCCCACTGGGCATCACTTAGTGTTAATCTAGTCATAACACTATGATTATCAATTATTCTATATATGTCAACACACCCTAGTGCATATAGCACACAGACAAAGGATCAAGTCCTCACTAGGGAACCGAACCAGTTAGAGCGCCTGATTGGTTCGCTATATATTTCTTAAAATGAATCCTTCTAGTATTATCGCGAGACCATCCCAGATTCTGTGTAACTGACGTTTAGATTAAATACTTACACAAAATTTAGGAAGGTCTCAGAAGCTCATTTTTTAGCAGTTCTTTCAGTGCTATGGTCTGTTAGTCTCCATTACAGTTAGCCTTTGATATTGTTTTCTGCTTAGACTATCTTAGGTTTAATTCTTTGTATCTTTCGCAGCCTTCTTGGCTGCCGTTATCGCAAGCTTTCCCAAACCACTCTTTTGCTGCAGCTTTATTTATGCTTACTCCGGTGCCGTATCTATATGCGTCGCCAAGACTAATTAGTGCGTCTTGGTGTCCTTGGTTAGCTGCTTTTCGGTATAATTCAAACGCTTTAGCATAATCTTGGCGTACCCCCATCCCATTCATATATATAGCTGCAAGGTTTGATTGTCCGCTAGCATCTCCTTGGTCAGCTGCTTTTTGAAATAATTCAAGCGCTTTAGCATAATCTTGGCGTACTCCCATTCCAAATAGATATAACGTTCCAAGGTTAGCTTGGCCTCTAGCATCTCCTTGGTTAGCTGCTTTTTGAAGCCATTCAAATGCTTTAGTATAGTCTTGATGAACTCCTCCCTCTCCCCTAGCGTACATTCCTCCGAGGTTAGCTTGGCCTCTAGCATATCCTTGGTTAGCTGCCTTTTGATACCATTCAAGCGCCTTGGTATAACTTTGACTCACGCCTCTACCCTTAACATACATTTCGGCTAGGCTAAATTGAGCAATTTCGTTCTCTTGGTCAGCTGCTTTTTGAAATAGTTCAAGCGCTTTAATATAATCTTGTTCTACACCTTCGCCATACAAGTATTGTTCACCAAGATAGGCCTGGCCTCTAGCATTTCCTTGGTCAGCTGCTTTTTGAAACCACTCAAATGCTTTAGTATTGTCTTGCTTTACACCTTGACCATATGAGTACATTGATCCCAGACTGGCTTGGCTCTCAGCATATCCTTGGTTAGCTGCTTTTTGAAACCACTCAAATGCTTTAGCAGGATCGTTGTGAATATGCACGAACAATATTCCAAGATTATTTTGGCTTTTAGCGTATCCTTGAGCAGCTGCTTTGTGAAGCCATTCTGACGCTTTAACGTAATCTTTATCCACACCTACGCCGTTATAATACATTGTTGACACACCATTTTGAGCGTTAGGATATCCTTGGTTAGCTGATTTTAGATACCATTCAAAAGCTTTTTCATAATCCTGCTGGACACCTTCTTTACCTTCAAAATATAATTCCCCGAGTTGATATTGAGCTTCGATATCACCTCGTTCCGCTAATTTTTTCGTTGTTGTAAAGTCTGAGGCTGTAGCTGTTACTATAGATCCAAGGAATAGCATTAGTACTAATACTAGACCTCTAATTTTTTTTATAATTGATTGCATGTTCGTTATTTTCCTGAAAATTAGTGCTTTGATGATAGGACTATACAAAAAACATAACTCTAATGGAGATAAAAAATGAAGCAGAATTTATTCTGTAAATACCCCATTCTTAACACAACATCATCGTAGAATAATTAAGCCACCTGCCTGTACTCAGCAGGTGTCATATCATTAAGTGAATCATGGGGTCTTTCAGTGTTATAAACCTTGATCCATTCCTCAGTCAGTTGACTGACTTCATTTAAATCATTGAATAAATAACAATCCAAAACCTCATTGCGGTAACTGCGATTAAACCGTTCAATATAAGCATTCTGATAAGGACAGCCAGGCTCAATATAATCAACATAGACACCATGAGCTGATGCCCAATCAGTGAATATGCTGGATGTAAACTCACTGCCGTTATCTACCCTTATTTGCTTAGGATAGCCATGCCACTCAGCTAGCTGGTCAAGGTAATGAATTACTCGAAGTGAGGGCATACTGGTACCAATATCAATGCCGAGTACTTCACGGTTGTAATCATCAATCACATTAAAGGTTCGAAAGCGAATATTGTTGTGTAGTCTGTCGCTCATGAAATCCATAGACCAAGTATGACCCAATGCGTCTGGCACACTTAACGGCTGGGGGTTACGTGCTGGTAGCCGTCTTTTAGACTTACGGCGTAGGTTTAAGTTTAACGCGGTATAAACACGGTGTACGCGCTTATGATTCCATTGATAGCCAAGCTTACGTATGCGTTTAAAGCACTTAGGGAAACCCCAACGATTGTGCTTATCTGTTAGCTCATTTAAGACATCAATAATCTCACTATCATCAGATAGTTTAGGCTTGTAGTAGTAAGCAGTTCGACTCATGCAAACGACCTGACAACTCACTGCAATGCTGACATCATACTGCGCCTGCAATTCTTGCGCCCAGACTTTGCGCTCGGGTACAGGCGCTATAGCTTTTTTATGATCTCTTCGGGCATTTGCGCTTTAAGGCTTAAGTCAGCATACATCTGTTTAAGCCTACGGTTTTCTTCTTCAAGCTCTTTTAGTCGTTTGACATCAGAGGCTTCCATACCGCCATATTTAGACTTCCATTTGTAAAATGTCGAGCTAGCAATTCCGTATTTACGGCACAGCTCTTTAGCAGATATCCCAGCTTCTGCTTCTTTTAATATGGATACTATTTGGGTCTCAGTCATTCGTTTGCTCATATCAAAACTCCTTATGGGTATTTTATAAGAAATTCTACGTTTGAGCTGTGCTATTTTAGGGGATAGTTACATTATGAATAGTGCATGAATGGCAATCCTCCCCCTGAGATAGCTTGTCATTACACTGCAGAACGAGGTCTCAGTATACGTAGAGCTTGCCATATCTTTAGCATGACCTGTTATTACCACAAGTCGGTAACCTCTGATGCGAACAGTCATATAGGTGACTTGCTTATAGAGTTGACCACTCGGAATAAGAACTGGGACTTTGGATTATGCTTTATGACCCTGCGTAATGTACTGGGACTACCATATAATCATAAACGGGTATATCGCATCTATTGTGAGCTTTAATTGAATCTAAGCGTCGAATTAAATGCGCTAAGCCACTGCCCTTAGCTGTACCAGACAAGATAAACCAAAGTTGGAGCATGGACTTTATGTATAATTACTTGACGGATGGCTGTACCTTTAGACTGTTTAATGTGATTGATAGTTACAACCGTGAAGCCTTAATCGTTGAGATTAACTTCTCACTGCCCGTTCAAAGAGTCATACGCAGTCTGAATCAGCTGGTTGAAGCCGAGGTAAACCGGTTCAAGTAAGATATGATAATGGACCTGAGTACATCAGTAATGCACTCAAAGACCGGACAATAGAATAAGGCGTCTTAGTCAGTTATATTGAGCCTAGTAATCTACAACGAAATGTTTATGTTGAACGCTATAGCAGAACGATGCGTTATGGTTTGTTAAATCAAGAGTTGTTTACTGATTTAGACCAAGTCCGTCAGCAGGCAGAAAACTGGTTGTATCATTATACTCATGAGCGCTCGGATATGGGCAATGGCGATTTTACGCCGATACAGAAATTCAATCAGGCAGCTTAATTCTATTTACTAGGTGTCTTAAGTTTGAGAGGGTTACCAATTGCTTCATGATATAGGATGTACTTCTTTTATCTTGGACTGATTATATCACGAGAGTCATTCATCAATTATATGATCAAGCAGAAAATGATAACGATGATAAAATTTTTGGGTATTGTCTTGGTATGTGGGATGAGCTTTCGGATAGTAATCACTCGTTTGTAAGAAATATGATTGAAAAATTGGGTGGTGGATTGATAGCATAATATTTTAAATTTAATGTTATATTTAACAATAATCCTTTGAAATTAAACTAAAGAACCTTAGGAAAATATGAAAAATTTAAAGCTTGATAAAAATATAAAATTAGAAATTTTAAGACTTCTTGCTAAACAAGAGGAAAGATTATTTAATAATATTGATTCTTTAAGTTTTTTCGACTCAATATTAAATTTACGGACTAAACCATCTACGGACCCTAGATTCGCAGATGCTAGACGCGACTTTCAACAGCACTATATAAATAATAATGATTGGACACTGGAAGAAATATTACTCGATAGATATGATTTCACCAATTCTGATGAAAATTTTTTCAAACTTCTTGATCTGGTTGTGTCCCCTATTGTTAATAACACGGAAGAAGAAGTAAAATTTTTCTACTACTCCCTGAATCCAATACTTAACCGCCACTCACTTGAATATCGCTTAAAAAGCATGAATGAACATGGTGTCTCAGTATTTGAGTTAGATGCTTTGGATAGTGAAAACCAATTTAAAGATATAGTTGATAATCATATCCCAATTTTTGTTAACAAAGACAAAGATGTTAATATAGTAGATAAACTAAATAGAGATAACCCTTATTATATCTTACTTAATCCAACGATATGGGATGATTATTCAAATAAAAACCAATTCAACTTGTCAGTTCAATATGAAGGTCAACACACAGCATTAGGATTATTGAAAATAATATCAACTGACTCCAAAAGTACAACACTGAGCTTGCCATACCAGATTACGAAGCTAGAAAAAAAATATTGTTCATTAGGAGAGAAGATTGACTACTATAAAGGTATCAAGAAGTTTTTTGGGAATGATTATTTAACTATCTTGAAAGCCTTTAATGATGTTGCATTTTTCCCACAAATAAGCGAGTCTTTTGAAAACTCTTCAGATTTCAAAGATAGTTTAATCAGATTTGATGGTCAAGAGCAGTTGATGCGCCAAGCCCGTTATATTATTGATAGCTATGACCTAAGTAATCTTTATTCTTTTGAATACCTATACGAGCCTAGCTATTCAAAAGACATTGATACTTTAAAGATATCTTTTAATTTCAATAACAATTCTACCTTTCCTAATAGGATTTATGCCCTTATTGGTGAGAACGGTGTCGGAAAAACTCAATTAATCTCTAAACTACCTATAGATTTAGCTAATCATGTATTAGATACGTTCACTCCTAGGGTACCACTTTTCAGTAAGGTTATTGCTGTTTCTTACAGTGTTTTTGATGATTTTAAAATTCCAGAAAGTTCATCAAAAATTAATTACTTATATTGTGGCTTAAGGCAAGAAATAAATGGTAAGAAACATACGCTTACTAAAGGTGATTTAAAGAAAAGGTTTTTCAAGTCTATTATAAAAGTTCAACAAAGTAAAAGATTCGATCATTGGTGCGAAATTCTTGAAAGTTTTTTTTCAAAAAAAATAATTGACCAATGGAAAACATGGAATGAGTTAGATTATGAATTTGAATTAAATATTGAAGAAATAAATAAATTTTTAGATAAATTCAGCTCTGGGCAGTCAATTTTTGTTTTTATTATGACGGAAATATTAGCAAATATTCGATATGATTCATTGATTATATTTGATGAACCAGAAACACACTTGCATCCGAATGCTATTTCTCAGCTGATTAACAGTATTCACTTATTGGTAAAAAGATTTCAATCTTATTGTATTATTGCAACCCACTCTCCAATCATTGTGCAAGGTATTCTTTCCAAGAATGTTTATGTTGTAAGAAACGAAAATAATATTTTAAGTGCTAAGCATCCTTCTATTGAAACTTTTGGTGAGAACTTAACTAAAATTACAGATGATATTTTTGGAGCCAGAGATACAGCCTCTCAGTTTAAAAATGAATTAAAAATACTAATTAATAAAGGTTATAATTATAATCAAATAATAGATTTAATAAAATCGGAAGATATTCCTTTGAGCTTAAATCTTACTATATTATTAAATAGTATGGTGTCAAACTAATTATGATTAATCTAAACCCATTCCAGGATTCCAGTATAGAATTTCTTAATGAAGTGGTTTCATCAAAGAAAAAAAGGAAATCTGAAACTCCTCCATTTTATAAAGATAGAATTATAGCTTTATCTCAAATGATGTTGCCAGCATATCAAGCATATGATGCTGCCTTCTTAGAAAATACATTGCATACAGTTACACCAAGTATAACCTTTACCTCGGATCAAAAATTTGACGTGCTTAAGCTGTATAATTATAATAGTAAGCCATTTACTAAATTAAAAAATAAAATTATTTCACGGCCTAACAATCATGAAGTTCATACTTGTCAATATTGCACTATAAGCAGCATTAACACATTAGATCATATTATACCTAAAGAGAATTATCCTGAATTTGTAGTCCACCCCAATAATCTTTTTCCTACATGCTCTCAATGTAATAGTTATAAATCGACAAAATGGATGAAAGATGGTGTTTTTGAATTTTTAAATCCATACCTTCATTATTTACCAACAGAACAGTTTTTATTTGTAAATATCAACTATATCAATAATACTTTTGATATTAGTTTTTACTTAGATAATTCAAATAATTTGATACCATTATACTTATTTAATGTTATTAAAAACCACTATAGGAACCTTCATCTTTTGGAAAGATTCAAAAATGCATCCTATAAAATTATTTCTGAATTTGATAATTCTATTCAAGGCTCACTTACCACACAAAGTCTTGATAATGCTCTTAATAGTGCTCGGGCTTCTATTTCATTTAATCAAGCTACATTTGGCTTCAATCAATTTGAAAATATTATTAAGTTAGAGCTATGTAATGGTGTAGCTTTTAGACAATATTGCCAGACCCAAGGTTATTAAACCTTACTTTATAAATAGTTTTAAATTTTTTAACATGTGACTTATATAATTCTAAATTTTCACTAACTTTAGTAAGAGTTCACGAACTTAATGTATTTGAAAAATACAATTATAAAACCACTATACTTGCTTTAAAACTTCGATATTTCCTTGGGTCTTTTTGCCTACCCAAAAATCTGTTCGACCCACGATAATCAAAATTAACGAATCTAATAATTTTAGGTTTTTATGCCAACTACTATAGTCTGTCATCGATGGTCTTGGTACATCTTCTGGGTGTGTGTGCCACTCACCTAAGTATTGCCACTCACCATTGTTATTTTTAAAAGCGTCATCAACCGCCTTCTGGTGATGCTTACTCACACGATCCACCATAAACCGGCTCCTAATATCCCATAGGCTAGGCTCAGATACTTTTTTAATGACAATGTGGACGCCTCTACGTTCACCAATCAGAACCCCAGCACTCTCGGAGCTAGACTCGCTTAATTGACGATAAGAGATTAATGTATTAGCAACGCCAATGGAGATCACAACTAATGATTCATCTTGAGCCTGAAATACAAGTTCCTTATCGACCATTGCAAATGTCACAAAAGGCTTGTTTTTTGACCCAAGTCGTTCTTTTACTTCGACCACCCATGAAGATATGTTCTTTATAATTCCAATCTCTTTTATGCTCCAAAGTCGATAAAACTGCTTCCTGAACCAAAGCAGCTGTCACAATACTAACAGCTGCATCATACGGTGTGTATGTATGACCACATGAGACTCTTTTTTCTGGTAGCCCACTAAGCTTCTCGAAGCGCTTATCATTACCATTTTTATAGAATCTTTCATCTCCGCATAGACAATTATAACAGCCGTCCAAGCTATCTATAAATACCTTCGATGCAACTCCATTACCATCATTGAAAGCATGAATAATAATAGGCTTTTTAACTCCACCTAATTGACGCAATAAGTAAGCTAGACGTTTTGAAATTGGTGCACGACCTGTCGCATCAATAATGATGTCATAGGTAGTCAACTTATTCAGTGAAAATCCAAAGTTTCGTGGATGGCCCTGAATGTTCGTTATTAAGTGCGTAGAGTTATCAAGTCTCTCTTTCATTGCAATAGCTTTATTTTTTCCAAAATCACTACTTGATAAAGTATGGCGACTAAAATTTTCAGGTTCAAATTCGTCTGCATCATATAAATCAAAGGCTCTTGGACCCATACCCGCACCAGCTCGTATCAATAGCTCAGCCGCATAGCCTCCAACTGTGCCACAGCCGATCAAAGCGATTCTTTTTGATCTCAGATCACCAATTTCAGGTTTAGAGCGATTTCTTGTTAGAATTGTCTCTTTATCTGCTTTCTCAAATGAGACTCTTTTAAATTTTAAAAAGGCATGTTTACCCGTAAGAACAGAACTGGCCTGTTTAAAGTTGAGCTTTCGACCTGATTTTCCTGATTTTTTATAGTTCGCATATGAGGTAAATTGCACCGCTTTCAGATTCAAATCTAAGATCACCCCAAACATATCTTGCTTATGAATGTCCAAGAAGATTAAATGTTGTTTAGATGGATTTTGTACAAAATATCGAACCAAGTTTGCTTTAGCATTGTGATCAACTTGAGAAAGCCATTTAAATAGCTGTGCGGCATCCTCTGGTGGCCATTGTAAACCTGATAATCGAGTAGGCCGGATTTTTAATATGAATGAATTTAGCTTTTGTAAACTCTTTTGTGAGAGGTCTCTTTTGCTTAACCATTTGTGATAAATATCTTTATCATGTTCGCCATGTATGGTTGATTCCAGCTCACTACGTCCATTAGCATGTTTATTATGGGTTAAATAGATATTGTGATTATGCAAGGATTTATAGTCTGTAAGCACATATACTATATGTTCAGGCTTCCAATATGAAACGAACTCACCCTCAAATTCAGCTTGATCTACTTGCCCATTTTGTAAGGAACTGATAGCAGTATTTAATGTGCTTTGAACCTGTTCATCTACGGCTCTATACAAAGCGTTCAAGTTATTAGGATTCCAATCTGCTTCTTTTTCTTCTACATAACATAGGTACCCACTACTATTGATATGAGGTAATAGAACGTGTTCGATTCTTTTCGGTCTTTCAAGCACCTGCGCTCGTGGTAATGTCGTATATGGGTCCTCGCCAAATACGAGTGCAACATTAAAAGTACCCTCACTTGTCTCATAGCCTTTTACATAAATTGGACGAATAGGAGAAATTTTACTAAAAAAACTGATTGATTGACGTTGCCTATTTCCTAAGTATTTAAACCCATAACTCAGCATAGTTTGATGTAGTTCAGACATTATTAGGCACTTTTCATCGATTTACTAATGGCCATAGATGATTCCGCTTTAATAGGTGCACTTTCGTAAGCTGGTGCAGCTGCTTGCGACACAATAAGATCACTATTAGTTACACGATTGCCATACTTAGAGTTCAGAGCGTTTAGAGCCTCTTGTTTTGTTTGTGCGTTATATGCTGATTCAAGTGATGATGCCAGCTCTTCCAACTTCGATATGGTTTCTGTATGCTTTTTCTCATGAACATCAATGTGTGGGAATAATGGACGTTCGTCGTTTGAGTCAGGGCTTTCTACGCCGGTGCGAAAAACAACTGGGAGTTCTTTTGCGACCGTGAGCATTATTGAACCGAAATCTTTAGTATCCAATTCAATTCTGTCAGCAATATCTACAATTGCTGCCATCAAAGAAATGGACGATGGGCCATTACTCTCTTGCCAATCAGTGGCGTCACGCCAAGCTTTGATGATCCGACAGATTTTTCGCAAATGTCGACCATTACGTTGGCAAGCATCTTGGAACCATAGATGCACGTCTTTCGGATCACTTTTGATCCACTTTTGATCAGCGATACGGACAGCTAAATTGACGTAGTCAGCATCAAGTTGATCATACAGAGCATGGTCAGCCACGGACATACCATCATATGCTTCTATAGAAGCTCGTAAACTTTCTGCCTTTTCTAAAAGTACCTCTTTTTCTAGAAATTTTTCTTGCGGAATAGCATACATGGGTACATCAATATGAACGTTACGAGCAGAAATTTTTATTCGACCGCACATCTCTTTAGGTTCGAATGTCCAACCACTTCGTTCAGCTGCTAATGAATAAAGTGAAGCGTCAACCAACAGTAATAAAAGCTGGTGACCGATTGCCGGTTTATCTTCAAAGAACATCATTGGAAGATAAGCCCCGTCATCAATATCCATTTCTTGAGGTGGCGTTCTATATGGACGGTTTAGCGTGTCATACGCGAAACTACCTTGAGTCCAAAATCGAGGATTAAGCTTCATAAATTCTGCTTTGAGAAAATCGCTCAAACCTATCATTAATTCAGCTAAAATTTTCTGGTCTTCTGGTTTCAGATACTTGAATTTAGTGTCTACAAACTCCGTAAGTAATGAATCAGCTGAAAGATAGCTTTTCGATAATTTCACTAGCTGTTTTGCTTCGTCAAATGTATCTCGTATACGTACACGGACAATTTGACGCAAAGCTTTAAGAGATTCTTTCTCACCATCAGAAAGAATGATTTTACCCAGCAAACCTGATTCGTGATTGGTGTAGTAACTGTGAAAATTCCAAGTCATGTTAAATCCCTCTGTGATGGTGTTTCTGTGGTGAATGGTTGGGTCGGTTTAATAAAGAATTTTCGTAGCTCTGCATCTTCGGTATAACGTTCAGAACCCAACTTCGTACCCATCCCACGTAAAGATTTCAAACTGCTTTCAGCCGCGTTATCCAATGTGATTTCAGACGCTGCCTCATTCGGTATAGTTTCATCGATTTCAACGTAATTTTTCTCAATATTGAGTGCTTTAAATTCACGTAAAAGCATGAAACGTTGTAAATGCTGGTTGGCTGTCATCGTTGTTAGTACGATACGTTCACCCATGTTCCATAAGCCCAAATAACCTTTACCATATTTTTTAGAAAGAGTTGCAGGACTAATGCAGTAATCTCCACTCAACGTACCAATATTCAAAACCCGTACATCTTCGGGTTTGGCATTTGGAAAATCATTTTTCATATCAATTAAGACTTCGCGAATACCAACAAAACTTGGATTGTTCGCTACCAATCCACCATCAGCAAAGTAATGATCTAATCTTTCAATATAGTGAGGTTTGAAATAGGTCGGTGCAGCTGATGTCGCCATTGCTGCATCAATAAGTTTTATCTCTCGATCCAATGTAAACATTGGGTTATGCGGTGTTTTAAAGAACTTCGGCCTACCTGTAGATAAATTGACAGAAGTGATCATTACGCGTTTGTTGAGATCTTCAAATTTAAGGTTGTCGCCAATCATACTTTTAACGGTTTCGTATAATGGCTCACTTTCATAAATTGACCGTCTTAGAAGGTTCCAACTTTTTCGTTTAAAACGTTTCAACGGAAAAATTTGTTGTACATTGGCTTCGAAAGATTCTTTTAACTCTCGTGCACTTTTGCCACTAGCCAAACCTAGTGCAAGAATACCGCCAATAGATGTACCAGTGATCAGGTCGAAATAATCACCAATTTTGACATTTTCACGTTTTTCATATTTTTCAATGATTGATTCTAGTTCGGCAAGCACCGTAATAGTAAATAAACCACGTACACCCCCACCGTTTAACGCTAAAACTTTGATTGTTTCTGATGCTTGCAGTACATCTGCTGTTTCAGAAACTTCTAACATTGTCATTTTTTTATTCTCATTAATTTTATTTCTATATTGTATCTAAAATGTATATTTCAATGGTTACAGTTTACTATAAAGATATTTTCGCATTGATATAAGTGCAAAGCTAATATCAGTGTTTTGAAGAACCTGCCTGTGAATGCAAAGGGTTCAGAAAAGCCAATAAAGTTATACGTAAGACTATCGCTCTTTTTGCTCAAGTAGAGCTCAACTGCTGACTAGAATCATGATTCAATATGACATATTTGTATAGTACGATTGTGAACGCGTCATCTTCTGAACTTAAGAAACGGTCTTATAATAATTTAGCCCTGTCGGGCATCGCTTTCCAACTCAATTAAATTTTTTCCCAATAAAGATAAGGTGTTTTAGCAACTAGCTTCCCATATAACTTAAATTATCTTTGTTTATATTTCATTTAAGTTCATGAACTAGTACTAAAGAAAACGTGGAATATCGCTCAAATTATACTGTATCTATTAAGTTCATGAATCATAAAAAATAAAATTTAAATAAAAAATATATAAAGTATTGAATATTATGGTTTTTATTTGATATATTTAATATGAATTAAGTTTTACATAAACATAAGTTAAATGATGGCTGTGTGGTGTTGAGTTCATGATATCTGTTTAATGCCTTCTAGCTCAATAGCAACACATAGTCTACAACTTATTATTCGGTTCTTACTTTGACCTACTTCACTATC
>Ga0098067_1000665_pt1 | contig 12345 bp, 10 predicted proteins | sample 26_taG_FD_92578 | JGI IMG/M metagenome (GOLD analysis project Ga0098067, IMG submission 92578) | Marine viral communities from Cariaco Basin, Caribbean Sea - 26_WHOI_OMZ | ecosystem: Environmental > Aquatic > Marine > Oceanic | place: Caribbean Sea: Cariaco Basin | collected 2014-11-09
CGGCATCAATCTGAATTTCGGGAGTTAGCAGGCGGGGATCTATTGTCGCCGAAACCACTTCTTCAAATTTTTTCTTGAAATTCTCATATTGATCAGAGAGCAGTGTTAAGCCTGCCGCATATTTATGCCCTCCAAATTGTTCAATGAATTCACTGCAGCCTTCCAAAGCATTATAAACATCAAAACCACTGACAGAACGTGCCGATGCTGCAAGTTTTTCACCGCTGCGGGTAAACACCAGGGTAGGGCGGTAATAAGTTTCGGTAAGCCTCGAGGCTACAATCCCTATCACCCCTTTATGCCAGGTCTCCCGGTAAACCACTGTGGTCTTTCTCTCCTGTTCGCAAAGTTCGTCAATCTGGGCAAGTGCTTCTTCAGTAATGACTTTATCTGTCTCTCTTCGGCTAGTGTTGTACTCTTCAATTTCGGCTGCAAATATTTTTGCCTGCACACTATCTTCTTCAGTAAGCAGGTTAACGGCGTGTAGCCCGTGCTTCATTCTACCCGCTGCGTTTATGCGCGGCGCAACTATAAAAACCACATCTGTAAGGGTGAGTTGTTCCTTCTTCACCTGTTCGAGGATTGCACCAATTCCTGCACGGGGAGCGACATTAATTACCTGCAGGCCATGATAAGCAAGTATCCGGTTTTCTCCGGTTACCGGCACTATATCGGCCCCAATAGCTGTAGCAACCAGGTCCAGGTATGGGATGAGCACTCCAAATGGCTCTCCCCGCTTTTGGTTTAGAGCCTGCAACAGTTTGAAGCCCACACCACATCCGCAGAGTTCCTTATAAGGGTATTCACAATCTTCTCTTTTAGGATCCAGTACAGCTACCGCCTTTGGTATTTCTGCCCCCGGCCTGTGATGATCACAAATTACGAAGTCAATGCCCTTTTCACTGGCATAGGCTACTTTTTCAATAGCTTTAATTCCGCAATCGAGGGCAATAATGAGGCTTATGTCGTTATCGGCTGCAAAATCTATCCCTTTATAAGACACACCGTATCCTTCTTCATATCGGTCGGGGATATAAGTCGCAACGTTTGGGTAGATCCTTTTTAGATAAGAAGAAACCAATGCAACACTCGTAGTGCCATCTACATCATAATCTCCAAAGACCATGATATTTTCCCCTTTTTGAAGAGCAAGCTCAATCCTGCTTACCGCTGCTTCCATATCTTTCATTAGAAAAGGATCGTGGAGGTCTTCAAGACTGGGACGGAAGAACTTTTTGGCCTCTTCAAATGTTTTTATGCCGCGCTGAGCCAGCAATGAAGCTATTGGTTTTTCTACACCTAAAGCTTCCTGCAGATGTTCAACTGTTGAAGGATCGGGTTTAGGTTTAAGTGTCCAGCGCATTATTTTTTTCTCAAAAATACATATTGTTTCAGAAAAAAATCTTCTTACACAATTCCTGAAGATAGCATTTGAAGAAATTTCCTTCTAAAGTAAGGTGTCAAAAATGTCATTTTCAGCACCTCATCATTTTTATGCAGGTTGGATTCTTTTCTGAAACAATCACCACACTCACAATTTAGATAGCAGAATAGCTATTTCTTCCCTGCAACAACAACTACAATCTCTCCTTTAGGAGGTTTCGCTTCATAGTGCGAAAGAACTTCAGCTGCTGTTCCTCTCACGGTTTCCTCATGTAGCTTGGTGATCTCCCGGGATACCGAAACCTGCCTGTCTTCTCCAAAGAATTCTTTTATCTGGCCCAGAGTTTTTAGAAGTTTGTGCGGCGATTCATATAATATTATGGTACGGGGTTCCTGCGCCAGCAATTCCAGCCTGGTTTGCCGTCCTTTTTTTACCGGCAAAAAACCTTCAAAAACGAACTTGTCATTGGGCAACCCACTGTTCACAAGGGCAGGAACAAAAGCAGTGGCACCTGGTAAACAATCTACTTCCAGCCCTGCTTCAACACAGGCACGGGTTAATAGAAATCCGGGGTCACTAATTGCAGGCGTCCCGGCATCACTTATTAATGCTACAGTTTTTCCATTCTGGATTTGCCGCACCACATTTTCTACCGTTTTATGCTCATTGTGCATATGGTGGCTCTGCATGGGTGTATTTATCTCAAAATGTTTTAGCAGCTTTCCGCTGTTACGGGTGTCTTCGGCCAGGATAAGATCTACTTCTTTGAGAACCCTAATGGCGCGAAAAGTAATATCTTCAAGGTTGCCAATAGGCGTGGGCACGAGGTATAGTTTCGCCATAGAACCTTATTCGAAGTTCTTTTCAACTATAGCCAGAAACCTGCTTTCATAATCTTCTTTTCCCTCCCAGTTGTTATAGTCGGGTTTGACCATGTTTGCGACGAAATTAAAGGCTTCTTCCTTACTTCTTATAGTAATGAGTTGAGACAATACCCTGTTATAATCTGATGTACTCCCGTCAAAAAGGTGCTTTACAAAAGCCATTCTGTCGTTAAGGCCAATGTTGATCCCTTTCTTGAGCCTGTCATTGAGGGATTTTGGTTTTTCCTGGGCAGAACCCTGTCTTTTCACCGGTTCAAACTGCGGGAGGTTATCATAATGTACCCCTCCAATATCGCTCATATCATTCTTCTTGTAGTTGCTATGCTCAATGTGTCCAAAGAGATCGTCAATTTGCTGCGTCTCGGGTGGCATTTGGGCTACAATATCCTTGATCTTCTCGGTATTTGGCTCGGTAATCTCTTCAGAATCGTTGTATTCAAGTCCGGTAGGGTTATACTCATCTGGTTCTGGCGCATCTTCTTCCTGCACCGGCGGCACCGATTCCTTCTTTTCTTCGGAAGCTTTAACCGGAGCCTCTTTTTCTTTTGGAGCTTCTACTTTTTGAGCAGTTTTTATTACTTCCTGCTCCCTGATTTCTGAAGCAGTATATAAATTTGATTCAGTAAAATTGTAGACGGTAAGCTTTTCGTATAATCTCCTGGCAAGTTCTTTTAATTCCCCGGTCGCGACCTGGTCCTGATCTTTTAAAAGAGCAACTTTTTCGGCCAAAGCTACTAATTCCCCTTTCAATTGCTTTTTCATAACTTTCATTCTTGCAACCCGAATACGGTTGTATTTTTAATAAATTTGTGTCACCTTTATCAAAAGCGAAGTCTGCTTTTTGGTCTTGAAAAATACAAAATGTTTCTTGAAAATACAGTAAATCATAAAGAGCAATTTGGGTGGATTGAAGTTATATGCGGCTCGATGTTCTCTGGGAAGACCGAAGAGCTGATTCGCAGACTCAAGCGCGCCAAATTTGCCAAACAAAAGGTCGAAATCTTTAAACCGGCCATAGATACTCGCTACAATGAAGAGATGGTGGTGTCTCACGATTCTAATGAAATAAGGTCCACCCCTGTTCCTGCTGCAGCCAATATCAGGCTACTGGCCGATGATTGCGATGTGGTGGGGATTGATGAAGCTCAGTTCTTTGACGAAGAAATCGTCTCTGTATGCAATGATCTTGCAAACAGAGGGGTAAGAGTGATCGTTGCCGGATTGGATATGGATTTTAAAGGCAATCCCTTTGGGCCAATGCCCAACTTAATGGCCACTGCCGAATATGTCACCAAAGTACACGCCGTTTGCACCCGTACCGGAAATCTTGCCCAATACAGCTACCGCAAGACTTCAAATGAAGACCTGGTGATGCTGGGAGAGACCGAAGAATATGAGCCTTTGAGCCGCGGAGCTTTTTATAAAGCCCGGTTAAGAGAAAAGCTAAAAAATTACGAGGTTACAGAACCCGAAGAATTAAAAGACACCAAAAGAAGTGAACATGCCGAAAGCCAGGGAGACCGTACTTGAAATAAATCTTGATGCCTTAGCGCACAACTATAATTACATTAGGTCAAAGCTAGATAGTGATGTGAAATTTATGGCCGTGATCAAGGCATTTGGCTACGGAAGCGACGTAACCGGCATTGCTAAAAAACTCGTGGAGCTGGGCGCCGACTATTTTGCGGTAGCTTATACTTCTGAAGGTATTGCCTTAAGAGAAGCGGGGATTGAAGCCCCTATCCTGGTTCTTCACCCGCAGTCAATCAATTTTGATGCTGTTATTGAAAATTGCCTGGAACCAAGCCTTTACAGCAAATTTGTACTGGAGGAGTTCGTTAAAACTGCTGAAGAAAAAAATCAAAAGAATTACCCGGTCCATATTAAATTCAATACCGGACTCAACCGCCTTGGGTTTTCAGAAAAAGAGACCGATGTGGTGAAAGACCTGCTCACAGGTACCACTTCAGTTAAAGCAAAATCGTTCTTTTCGCATTTAGCCGCAAGTGAAGACTGGAAAGAGCGGGAATTTACCCTTATGCAGATACACACCTTCAGAAAAATAGCTGTTAAATTATATGACGATTTAGGCTACAGGCCTATGCTGCATATTTGTAATACCTCTGGGATCATTAATTATCCCAAAGCCCATTTTGACATGGTAAGATCGGGCATCGGACTTTATGGGTTCGGGAATGATGAACCCAATGATGAAAAACTGAGACCTATAGGGACACTGAAAACTATCATCTCGCAAATCCACCACCTGGAAAAAGGCCAGTCTCTGGGCTACAACCGTGCTTTTATCGCCGAAAAACGCACTAAAACAGCTACGCTTCCAATTGGCCATGCCGACGGGATCAACAGGCAGTATGGCAATGGCCGTGCAGGTGTCATTATTAATGGCAGCTATGCCCCAATTTTAGGGAATGTTTGCATGGACATGGTTATGGTTGACATTACCGGAATTGACTGTGAAGAAGGCGACGACGTCATTGTTTTTGGAGGACCCCAGCATGCAACCGATTTTGCTGCAAAGGGAAACACTATCTCCTACGAATTGATCACCGGCATCTCCCAAAGAGTGAAAAGAGTGCTTATTACAGATTAATTCATACATTTAGGTTACTAACACAAAAATTATAATTATGGCATTCTTTAAGGATTTCAAGGCTTTCCTAATGAAAGGTGATATTATTGCCCTCGCTACTGCCGTAGTTGTAGGAGGTGCTTTTAATAAAATTGTTTCTTCTGTAGTAGCCGATATCATCATGCCTCTTATAGGTGTTGTCACCGGGGGAGTTGATTTCTCTCAAAAGTTCATTTCTCTTGACGGCAACGAATATGACACCCTTGATGCCGCAAAAGAAGCCGAAGCCGCCGTGCTTACTTACGGAAATTTAATCCAGGCTATTATATATTTTATCATTGTGGCCTTCTTTATCTTCCTGGTTTTACGGGCATACGAGAAGACCAAAACCAAAAAGGAAGCTCCAAAAGTTACAGAACCCAAAGGTCCTTCACAGGAAGAACTGCTTACCGAGATTCGGGATGAATTGAGGAAAAAGAACATCTAAAAATGCCATTTTTGGCACCTATGCATCACAGCATGAGCAAGAAAGAAATATTTTTGCGGTAAGAGAAAGAATTTAAAAACACGTAGTAACCGCTACGCTACATATCCTAACCCTAAACCCCCGGAACCACCGGGGGGCTTTTTTACTATACCTTTCATATTTAACAAATTGTACAAAGTGGTTATAAAAAATCATTTGAAGCAGAATTTCTTTGCGTCTACTCTGTTTATTATATGTAGTACAATACATTTGTATAAATTATCCAGCCCGATCAGAAAATGGAGACTTCAAAGGTTTCCGAAACCTGTGAGGTCTTTAAATCAATATAGAATGAAAATAGCAGTTGTAGGCGCTACCGGAATGGTAGGTCAGGTAATGTTAAAAGTATTGGCAGAAAGAAACTTCCCGGTTACCGAACTACTTCCGGTAGCTTCAGCAAGATCTGTAGGCAATAAGATAAGCTTCAATAACAAAGAATACGAAGTGATTGGATTGGAAGAGGCTGTGGCACAAAAACCAGATATTGCCCTTTTTTCGGCCGGCGGTGAAACTTCGCTCGAATGGGCGCCAAAGTTCGCAGAAGCAGGTACTACCGTCATAGACAATTCCTCGGCCTGGAGAATGCATCCGGAGAAGAAACTTATTGTGCCCGAGATCAATGCTTCAGAATTAACTTCAGAAGATAAGATCATTGCAAATCCTAACTGCTCTACCATTCAAATGGTGATGGCACTTGCCCCTCTTCATAAGGAATATGGAATTTCGCGCGTGGTGGTTTCTACCTACCAGTCTATAACAGGCACCGGCGTAAAAGCCGTACAACAGCTAGAGAATGAATATAAGGGAGAGCAGGGAGAAATGGCTTATCCATACCCAATTCACCGTAATGCAATTCCGCAGTGTGACGTTTTTGAAGAAAATGGCTACACTAAAGAAGAGATGAAACTCACCAACGAGACCAAAAAGATCCTGAAAGATAACGCTGTAGAAGTTACAGCCACCGCTATACGTATTCCGGTAGTGGGCGGGCACAGCGAATCTATAAATGTCACTTTTAGCAGGGATTTTGATGTTAATGACGTTCGAAGACTGCTTAAAGAGTTCCCGGGAGTCACAGTACAGGATAATACTGATGTAAACACATACCCAATGCCTATTTATGCCGAAGGTAAAGACGATGTTTTTGTAGGTCGCATAAGGAGGGACCTCTCTCAGGCTAATTCGCTCAATATGTGGATCGTGGCCGACAATCTTCGAAAAGGCGCTGCCACCAATGCGGTGCAAATCGCCGAATACCTGATAGATAATAAACTTGTTTAAAATATGAGGTGCCAAAAATGGCATTTTTGAAGAGTAATAATTTAAAGGCTGCATATTTCTTGTGCAGCCTTTCTTATATCTTTTAACGGGAAAATTACCTATTTTAGGACCTCTTAAACTACTAAAAAATGAATAGAATATTAATTACTGCCCTGGCTGCCGGAGCTTTGATCTCCTGCGGAAGTTCACAACAACAACCTGAACCTGCCCCCGGGACAACCACTCAAACCCCATCTACTGCTTTGGAATATCCCACCACCCGAAAAGGTAATACCGTAGACACTTATTTTGGCAACGAGGTGAAAGACCCTTACCGCTGGCTCGAAGATGATCGCAGCGCAGAGACTGAAGCCTGGGTAAAGGCACAAAATGAAGTCACTTTTGAATATCTCAACCAGATTCCCTTCAGGGAAGAACTAAAACAAAGGCTTACCGAACTCTGGAATTATGAGAAATTAAGCGCACCAAGTGAAGAAGGCGGCTGGATCTACTTCAGCAAAAATGACGGACTTCAAAATCAAAGCGTTATTTACCGCAAAAAATCGGAAAACGCCACGCCCGAAGTATTTTTAGATCCGAATAAGTTCAGTGAAGACGGCACAACTTCTCTCTCCGGAATGAGTTTTTCTGAAGATGGAAAAATCCTTGCATACAGTATTTCTGAAGGTGGAAGCGACTGGAGAAAAATCATTGTTATGGACGCTGAAACCCGCGAAATCAAAGAAGATACTTTGATTGATGTAAAATTCAGCGGCCTTTCCTGGAAAGCCAATGAAGGTTTCTACTATTCAAGTTATGACAAACCTGAAGGAAGCGAACTTTCGGCCAAGACAGATCAGCATAAACTTTATTACCATAAACTCGGTACGCCACAGAGTGAAGATAAAGTGATCTTTGGCGCTACTCCCGAGCAAAAGCATCGTTATGTAGGCGGAAGTGTTTCAGAAGATAACCGCTACCTGTTCATCTCGGCCAGGACTTCAACTTCGGGAGGTAAATTATTTATGATGGATCTCGCAGAAGACAATCCTTCTATTGATACCATAGTAGGCCATGAAGACAGCGAAAGTTATGTAATGGACAACCGCGGCAGCAAACTGTTTATCGTGACCAATCTTGACGCGCCAAACAGAAAGATCGTTACTGTAGATGCCGCAAATCCGCAGCCCGAAAACTGGAAAGACCTTATTCCTGAAACCGAAAATGTGCTAAGCCCATCAACCGGAGGCGGATATATTTTTACTGAATATATGGAGGATGCAGTTTCAAATGTGAAACAGTACGACTATGAAGGAAAACTGGTAAGAGAAATTGATCTTCCCGGAATTGGAACTGCCGGTGGTTTTGGTGGGGAAAAAGACGAAAAAGACCTATATTACAGCTTTACAAACTATGTTACTCCCGGTAGCATCTACAAATACAATGTAGAAACCGGTACATCAGAGTTGTACAACCGCCCCGAGGTGGCCTTTAATCCTGATAACTATACCAGCGAACAGGTTTTCTACGCCTCTAAAGACGGCACTAAAGTGCCTATGATCATCACCTACAAGAAAGGGATTGAAATGAATGGGAAGAACCCAACGATCCTTTACGGTTACGGCGGATTCAATATAAGCCTCACCCCTTCCTTTAGTATTGCCAATGCTGTGTGGATGGAGCAGGGCGGAATTTATGCCGTACCAAACCTACGTGGTGGCGGGGAATATGGAAAAGACTGGCACGATGCCGGAACTAAATTGCAGAAGCAAAATGTTTTTGATGATTTTATTGCAGCTGCCGAATACCTTATTGAAAATAATTACACCTCCAGCGATTACCTGGCCATTCGGGGAGGTTCTAACGGCGGACTTTTAGTAGGAGCTACCATGACCCAAAGACCAGATCTTATGAAAGTTGCCCTGCCGGCAGTAGGTGTTCTTGATATGCTGCGCTACCACACCTTTACAGCAGGTGCAGGCTGGGCTTACGATTACGGTACCGCCGAAGACAGTGAAGAGATGTTCAATTACCTGAAGGGGTACTCTCCTGTTCACAATGTAAAAAGTGGAGAAGAATACCCTGCTACTTTGGTCACTACAGGAGACCATGATGACCGTGTAGTACCGGCTCACTCCTTTAAGTTTGCTGCCGAGCTTCAGGATAAACAGGCAGGTGACGACCCTGTATTGATTAGAATTGAGACCAATGCAGGTCACGGTGCCGGTACCCCGGTGAGCAAGACGATTGAACAATATGCCGATATTTTTGGCTTTACACTTTACAACATGGGATTCAACAAACTCCCTAACCCAGTAAAATAATTTTTGATCAGACCTTTTTAAAGAGGCTGTTTTAAAGTACTTAAGTGTTATTCTGAATTTATTTCAGGGATCCTGTGATCATCATTAGAATCACATGTGGCCTGGACCAGGTGCAGATCAACACAAATAAGGCTTTGAGACAGCCTCTTTTTATTATTAAAACTCTAATTTTACAGCCTTAACAAAACGAAGATGCTAAAGGTCAAAAACCTTTCTTTTGCTTATGGAGCCAAGCCGGTGTTAAAGAACCTCAGCTTTAACATCCAAAAAGGGGAAAATATATCAATCATTGGCGCCAGTGGATGTGGTAAAAGCACCCTGCTCCAGTCTCTTTATGGACTTCATGATGTAAAAGGAAAGATCTTCTGGAAAGAAAAGCAGTTGCTGGGGCCAAACTTCAACCTCGTTCCAGGCGAAGATTTCATGAAATATCTTACGCAAGATTTCGACCTGATGCCGCCATTGACCGTAGCCGAAAATGTGGGCAAACACCTCTCCAACGCCTACCCCCGCAAAAAGCAGCAGCGCGTAAACGAGCTTCTAACTTTGGTAGAAATGAAGGAGCTGGCAAAAACAAAGGCAAAATTCCTGAGTGGAGGCCAACAACAGCGGGTAGCACTTGCAAGAACTCTCGCGAATCCTCCTGAAGTCTTACTCCTGGATGAACCCTTTAGCCATATTGATCATTTCAGAAAGAACAAACTGCGCCGGAATCTCTTTAGCCACTTGAAAGCAACGGGCACTACCGTAATGTTAGCTACTCACGACAGCACAGATGCACTTTCTTTTGCCGACAAGACCATTGTAATGAAAGCCGGAAGGATCATAGCAATGGGATCACCTACTGAACTCTATAATCACCCACTAAACGCTTATGTTGCTTCCCTTTTTGGAGATGTAAATGAACTCCCGGCTTCCCTTTTCTTTGACGAGCAGCCAGTACGCAAGAAGGTGATTCTCTATCCTCACGACATTCATTTGACAGAATCGGGCAGGTATCAGGGGGTAGTCAAAAATGTGTTTTTTAAAGGAAGTTTTTTCCTCACCGAAATTGAAATGGAAGGCAAATCAATTTTCTCGGAACACCCTGTAAAAATAGAAATAGGAAAGCCTGTTCACTTTCATATAGAACAGGACTTACTGGAAAAAAGATTACGCTAGGTTAAAATTTGTTTTGAAGAATTTATGCGGATTATAATGCGAATATTTACCTTTAGAAAATTTCTTCTATTTGTAATTCCCCGCCATTAAACGTCACACTACTTCCCTTCTTTTTTCTCATAAATATTTGTGCTATTGGAGCACCTACACCCACTGCATAATATTTCTCATTACTCACACTAATTTCACCGGCAGGAATAGCAATAAAATAATTGGCCACTGTAGTTTTCACGATACTTCCAAAACCTGCTATATTCCCCGTACTACCTGTGGGGACTTCTTTAAGTGTTCTTTTAAGTCTTTTAAAGCCTTCAGCCTGGTTTGCCACTTTCTCAAATTCGAGGTGCAGCATAGCTCTTTCGGTTTCGTATTTATCACCCATAGAGCATTTGGTCTCCAGTTTTAGGGCAGCTTCAAGCTCACTAATAACCTGCTGCACATTGTAGAGCTTTGCCTCAACATAAGTTTCACAGGCCTCTAAAAGTTGACTTTTTAGCTGTAGTTTCATTCTGAAAGATTTATAGTGCCGAGGTTCCTCATTTGTCTCACAATCCACCCTTGCCTGCCTCCAATGTAACTGCTGGCAGGATTTGCCCTGTATTCTCGCGGATTTGGAAGTATGGCTGCAATGGCGGCGGCTTCATAGGCGGTAAGGTTCTCTGCACTCTTTTTAAACCAGGCTTGAGCAGCAGCTTCGGCGCCATAAACGCCTTTGCCCATTTCTATGCTGTTAAGGTATACCTCAAGAATGCGCTCTTTACTCCACAAAAGTTCTATCCAAAAGGTAAAATAAACTTCCAGGCCTTTTCTAAACCAGCTGCGCTGTGGCCATAGAAAAATGTTCTTGGCAGTTTGTTGGGAAATAGTGCTGGCGCCCCTTACTCTTTTCCCTTTTTTATTGTCTTCCATGGCCTTTTGAATCGCTTTATAGTCAAACCCATTGTGACTGGGAAAATTTTGGTCTTCACTGGCAATCACCGCCAGCTTCAGGTTATCAGAAATCTCCTCCATGGGCACCCAGTCGTGATAGATCTCCTCTTCGGGATTTTCAAAATACCTGATGGCCATTAATGGTGTAAACGGCACCGGCACCCATTTGTAGAGCAACACCATAAATATGCTGAAGAGTATCAGCCCCAGTATTAGTTTTCCTATAAACCTGAAGAATCTTTTCATTTTATTCAATTAGATCGGCTAGCTCTTTTCCTACGAGACTGCCAATTGCTATACCCATTCCGCCTAAACGCACTCCGCAGAACACGTGCTTCGTAACCTTTTTAACCACCGGTTTCTTCTGTTCCCCCATGCCCATTATTCCGCTCCACCTTCTTTCGATTTTATAAGGAGTATCGGGTAAAATGACATTTTTGAGCAGGCTTTCAAGCCGCTGTTGCACCAGTGCCGTCAATGCCATTTCGGTGGTTTCTTCTCCTTTAAGGTTGAGGTTTCTGCCTCCGCCCAGCAGAATCCTATCGTTAATATTTCTGAAGTAATAAAAGCCTTTTTCAAGGTGAAAAGTGCCTTTTAGATGGAGATTGGGAATAGGTGCTGTGATCAACACCTGTGCCCGGGCCGGTTTAACCTCTGGGATACCCAGTTGTGAAGCAAAACCATTGGTGGCAATAAGCAAATTCCCGGTGTAAAAACTAAAATGTTCTGTTTCTACTTCTACGGAATCATCTACTTCAGCAAAACCATTTACGGTAACCGAGTTTAGGATCTTTACTCCGGCTGCCTGCACCTTCTGAAGCAGGGCACTCATCATTTTCCCGGTATCAAGCTGGCCTTCAAATTTATTGTAGATCAGGCTGTTCTCCACTTTTGCAAATCCAAATTTATTATTGGTAATGCTGAAGACATCCTCTCCAAAAATGGGGTTTAGAAGGCTGTTTATTTTTGCCATTTTTGACACGCAGGCTTCAAAGAGATCTTCTTCGGCTGCAGTAAATAGTTCATATCCGCCATTTACCTGCAAATCAATACCATCACTATTCAAAGTTCTTTTGAGTAGATCAAGCCCCTGCACCCTTTTTCTCACCAGTTCTACCATCTCTTCTTCGGAATGATGCTGCAGGTCGTCCAGAATTTCGCTAAGACTTCCAAAAGCAGCAAAACCGGCATTTTTTGTACTGGCACCATTAGGCAGAAGCCCTCTTTCGAGGATTACCACCTTTGCTTCGGGGTAACGGGTTTTTAATTGCAGGGCGCAGGTAAGC